>Ga0209317_1000011_pt1 | contig 285723 bp, 232 predicted proteins | sample RifGroB2_FD_183994 | JGI IMG/M metagenome (GOLD analysis project Ga0209317, IMG submission 183994) | Soil microbial communities from Rifle, Colorado, USA - Groundwater B2 (SPAdes) (version 2) | ecosystem: Environmental > Terrestrial > Soil > Unclassified | place: Rifle, Colorado | collected...
TTTAGCGCTTCAGATGGGGAAAATTGCCACCGTCGGGCTCGCACCTGCCATATTTGGCCCACTCATGAATGTGACCGGTTCGGCCCTGGCCAGTTGGTGGAGGAGCAAACCGCCAAAGTAAGAAAAAGAATAAACTCTCAAATGCCCATAAATCATGAAAAATTCAGAATCACACTTCATTTCCAGTCGCCGTGAAGCAATGAAATACATTGCGGCGGGATCCGTTGCCGGACTTTGGGGATTATTTGGATCACCTGTTGCCCGGGCTGAAAAGGCTGAAACTCCTGCTTATGCCAAAGGTTTGCCTCCGGTAAAAATCAAGAGTGTAAAGGCGATTGCAACGGCCCCGGCGGGTTCGAACCTGATTGTTGTGAAAGTTGAAACCACCGAACCGGGATTGTATGGACTAGGGTGTGCCACATTTACCCAAAGGGCCGAAGTAGTGGTTACCGCAATTAATAGTTACCTGAACGATTTTTGCGCCGGAAAAGATGTTGACAACATCGAAGATATCTGGCAGGGTGCGTATGTAAGTTCCTATTGGCGGAATGGTCCGGTATTAAACAATGCTTTGAGCGGACTGGACCAGGCCTTGTGGGACATCAAAGGTAAACGGGCAAACATGCCGGTTTACCAGTTGTTTGGAGGTAAAGCAAGATTCGCTGTGCCATGTTATTCGCATGCAAGTGGCCGGAATCCGGAAGAAGTTGCTGCAGATGTACAAAAGTATATGGAACGGGGATTTCAGCACATCAGGATTCAGCAGGGTGGATATGGTGCAGTAGGAATTCTTGGAAGTAACCCCGATTTTAAAGAGGCAGGTTTTGGCGGGGCGACTGATTCTTTTATGGATCAGCGGGCCTATTTGAATTCAGTGCCTAAAATGTTCGAGGTTGTACGCAAGGTCTGTGGCGAAGAAGTTGAATTATTGCACGATATTCATGAGCGTGTTCAGCCGATGGATGCCATCAACCTGATCAAAAGACTGGAAGATTACCATCCTTTTTTTATCGAAGACCCGTTTTCTCCTGAAAATATGGAATGGTTTAAACAGCTTCGGGCAAGCACTTCTGTTCCGATTGCTATGGGCGAATTATTTAATAACCTGAATGAGTTTAAAATGCCGATGGTTAACCAGTGGTTCGATTTTATCCGCATTCATGTTTCCCAGATTGGAGGTATCACTCCTGCAATGAAAATTGCACGTCTCGGTGAGTTGTTCAATGTAAGGACAGCCTGGCACGGCCCCGGAGATGTTTCTCCTGTTGGTCATGCAGCTAATTGTCACATGGATTTGGCTGTCTGGAATTTTGGAATCCAGGAGTCAGTCAGCTTTTCCGAAAAACTTCAGTCTGTTTTTTCGGGTTGCCCGACCATGAATAAAGGGTATATGTCTGTCAACGAAGTGCCCGGACTTGGGGTGGATATCAACGAAAAGGAAGCTGCAAAATATCCGATCAATACCAAATCAAACTGGCAGGTCAGGAAGAACGACGGAACGTTGATCAGACCGTAATAAACAGAAAATGAAAAACAACCGAAGAGAATTTATCAGGAAAAGTACCGCGCTTGCCGCTCTTTCATTGGTCGGGATAAAAACAGCCAAATCCGGAATAACGGACAGATTTAGTCTTGAAAATTCATCCTCAAAAGAATATATTCAGGATGCCGGTATTAAAATGTGCTTTGCTTATTTTGGGGGTATCGAAGCTGAAAAAAGGAAGGTCGAATTTGGTAAACAGTTGAATGTACTGGGAGCGGTGGGAGGAATCAATCCACAGATGGTTGGGCTGAAAAATGTGAATTCCTGGGATATGGAAGCGGTATCGGCTGTCAAAAAAGCCTGGGATAAGACCGGATTGAAACTGGAAGTCATCGAAGGTCCACCTGCTCTTTCTGAAAAGATAAAACTGGGGCTTGATGGCCGCGACGAAGAAATATCGAATTTCATTATCCTGATGAGAAACCTTTCGAAGGTTGGAGTAGATACGATTTGCTACAATTGGATGCCTGTAATTAGCTGGGCACGCACAACGATGGACAGGCCCGGCCGCGGTGGAGCGCTGGTCACTGCTTTTGACAATGAGGATATCAAGGATCAGTCGCTGACCAAATACGGGGAAGTTTCGAAAGAGAACCTTTGGAAAAATCTTGAATATTTTCTGAAAGCAGTAGTTCCGGAGGCAGAGAAAAACGGTATTAAACTGGCCATGCATCCGGATGACCCGCAAGTTGACAGCATCCGGGGCATCTCGCGTATCATGACTACAGCCGATGCCTTCAGACGGATGGCCAACATTTACCCGAGCCCGAATAACGGAATAACGATGTGCCAGGGAAATTTTTCACTCATGGGTGAGGATATTCCAACCCTGGTCAGGGATTTCGGAAAACGCGGACTGATCCATTTTGTCCATTTCCGGAATGTACGGGGAGGGAAAATGAATTTCGTTGAGACATTCCATGATGAGGGTCAGATTGATATGTTTGCAGCGATGAAAGCCTACATTGACATTGGCTTTAAAGGACCGTTGCGGCCTGATCATGTCCCGACCATGGCCGGTGACAGTAACGAACGTCCCGGTTACAGCGCTCTTGGAAGTTTGTACGCTGCTGGTTATATTCGTGGGCTTATTGAAGCAGTTGCTAAATCATAATTCTTCAAAAGGAAAGCAATGAACAGAAGAAACAGGTTCAAAATCTCGAAGTTGAAAGGGAATTTGAGCGGCATCAGGGATTGGATGAAAAACCATCATTTTCCTCCCGTATTGTTGTTTTTTCTAATGGGAATCATCTCGACCATCTGGTTTTTGGTCAGGGTCATCCCCAAACCTTCCCGCGCAGGATATCCGTGTTTGCAAGTAGCAGCTCCGCTGATGTCGGGGTTTGTGGTTTACCTGATTTCCCTTGGCGGAATGACGCTCGCTTTGCGCAAAGCCCGGCAGAATATCTTGAAGGCAAAGTACATTACAGCAGGCTTATTTATAGCGGTTGCATTGGCCGGACTGGTTATTTCCCTGACTCCTGGCACACTGAATTCGTTTGCAAATGGTTCTGCAGTTTCCGGACCCGATGATGGCCCAAACCAACCCATTGGCAAAGCTTTGGGCATGAACCCCGGGTGTTGTCTGGATTTGGAACCCTGAAGCTACCAATGAAAATTGCGTGAGCAACTTCGAGACAAAAGACTGGTACTTTAAGCCTGAAAACATGAACCGGAAAGTGGTAAGCATCATGGTAATCAATTCGCTGAACAAACTTTGTGGAAAGACTACACTTTCTGAATCATGGGATGTTTTGTTCAGGTATCAAAACATGAAGAAGTATAAAAAAAACAAGGGTTATACCAAAGGCGAAAAAATCTTTATTAAAATAAATCAGGGAACATCGAAATGGATGTTAAATCAGGAAGACCGGAATAACGGGTACAATTATCCGACCGAATTGAAACCAAACGATGTCAGGAGAAGGACAAGTATAGCGCCAACAGAAACAGGTCCATACATTGTTTTGGAGTTGTTGCGTGAATTGGTCAACGAATTGGGGATAAACCAGAAAGACATTTCAGTTGGGGATCCGATAACCAACATTTACGCGCATAATTACAATGTTTGGGTTGCAGAATTTCCTCATGTTGCCTACCTCGATCAGTCATCAGCGAAGTTTGGAAGGACGCTTATCGTCCCAACTTCAAAAGATATCCTTATTTATTCAGACAAGTCACTAAGCGATAAACTCTTCGATGTCATTGTAAATGCTGACTATCTGATCAATGTGGCTAATCTGAAACCTCATGCACATGCAGGTATTTCTTTGACTGCCAAAAATCATTTCGGGTCGCATGCAAGTCCTACAGCCAGTCATTTGCATTATTCACTGATGGTTCCACGGGGAGGAGTTCCAACCAATGGAGGGTACCATAAATATCGTGTCTTGGTTGATATGATGGGCAGCAAATACCTGGGACAAAACACCATGCTTTATTTGGTTGATGGCTTATTCGGCGGTGGTGCGAAGGAGACGATGGGACCTGTCAAATACTTCATGCCCCCGTTCAACAACGACTGGAGTAACTCGATATTCGTTTCGCAGGACCAGGTTGCTCTGGAGTCGGTTTGTTTTGATTTCCTGAGAACGGAATGGAACGGAATAAATAAACACGATAAAGCAAATAATGATCCTGAAAACGGTCCGAATATGAACGGGGTTGACGATTACCTTCACCAGGCAGCAGATTCGTCAAACTGGCCGGATGGAATCGTGTATGATCCTGACAACAGTGGGAAACCATTGCCCTGTTTAGGAACTCACGAGCATTGGAACAATGCTGAAAAGAAACAGTATTCACGCAATCTGGGCATTGCCAAAGGGATTGAACTGGTTTCAATTCCGGATACATTGGTAAAAACCGATTCTTCAGCAAAAAAAAAAGAAGTAATTGACCGCTCTTCCGAACGGGGAATTCCTGCAAAGACTTTTTATTCTGCATTTGTTGATAACAACAATATCAAATGGTTTTTAACCGGGAATGGAATAGTCAGTTTTGACGGTAAAAAATGGATGTTGCATAACAAGAACCCAAAAGTTTCAACGAAGAGCCTCAACAGTTTCGCATACGAAGTCTCCTCTTTGGGACCAGCCTTTTTTATTGCCACTCCTGAAGGTGCAATCCTGGCTTCCCTCCCGATTGATGCCGGTTCAGAAACCTCAGTTTACCATACCGAAAACAGTCCAATTTTAAGCAATAATGTCCGTTCGGTTGTTATCGGTAAAAGCCCATTGCGCTGGTTTGGGACGGATAAAGGAATTTCGGCATTTCAGGATAAAAAATGGCTTACCAATTCCTATCAAAGAACATATCGGGAAAGTCTTTTCAGGGATTATCCCATTACTTCAATGGCAACCAGTCCCGGTGGCGACACCTTATACGCAGGTACGGATGGAGCTGGTATCGCCCGTGTTTACCGAAACGATGTGGATGCTATATCGGGAGCATCAGAATATGCCCAGTGGGGGCCAATCCAGTTGCCTTCAGATAAAATCTACAGTATTTTGATCACGCCTTCCGGAACACAATGGTTCGGCACAGATCAGGGTGTCGCGCGTCACTCCGGAAGGAATACCCTTGATAACTGGACCGTTTTTACCACCAGCGAAGGCCTGGTCAATAATTTCGTTCAGGCAATTGCAATAGACAAGATTGGGAAAGTCTGGTTTGGAACCAAAGGCGGGGTGTCGGTTTTTGATGGTTCGACCTGGACTTCTTTCACCCAAAAAGACGGGTTGATCAGTAACAATGTACGCTGCATTACAGTTGACCAGGAGGGAGTTGTATGGATGGGAACGGACAAGGGAGTGAGCAGTTGTACTGATGGAACGTTTATTAGCTACAGGTAAATTAATTACAAAGTACTATCTGTTATACTGCAAGCTTTTTCCTGTTTTCGTCAATTTTCGAATAAGTGCTTATGGTTGCCTTTTGGTTTGTAAATTTCACTGATCAAATTCCAAACCTCCAAAAAATTCAGGAACATGAAACGATGGGCCTGGAGTATTGATTTTGGTCCATGATACAAAATGCGGAACACTCAGACCATCGCCACATTTATAAAAATTACCCCGCATTTTCGTTCCTGACAGAGGTTTCAGGCTGTGTTTAAAAAAGGCGTTCCACGGAATGGCTATTGTGATCTTCCACCCGGTTTGTTCTTTTCGTTCAGGAAAAGGTGAATCGCCAAGTGAAGAAATCCTCCGGATAGTAGATATCTGATCTTCCGTAGCATGAATTGCCGGCTCCCCTTTTTTTCGGAATCCAAGCAAGGCGGTTCCGATGCAATTCATTTCAAGGTTATAATATTCGTCATTTCCATCAGGCGAAAGAAAAAATTCCACACAACTGTCGGTCCAGACGCTGCCATTGCTTTTGGTAATTTCGGCTTTAACCGATTGCTCGTTCACCTGATACTGCAGAAACAATTCGTTTTCGTTCCAGGCAATCTGCACAGAAACGGCTGGTTTATAAGGATATTCGTCCCAGTTGACTATTTCCAATGGTAGAGGAGCAATCTCCAGATTGAGCGTTTCGGCAACCAATTCGAGTGGAGGATTGGTAAAGCCTTCGAGTATTTGAAGTATCTTCATTGAAGGATTTTTTATGGAAGTGGAAAATAAATGATGGAAAGGATAGAGTCATTTTTTGAACTCAATCAGGCAACCAAACCGGCATCTATTTTCAAAACATAGCCAAGCTTGCGCATCATATCATCACAGTCTTCCCAGAATAGCCCAAATGTTTTTACATCGGCTAAGCCAAGTCTGGCCAGTATGTCGCGTACAAGTTCCTGATCATCGCCTTGGATTTCCCCTTCCATCATGGCGGATTCTGCCCATTCGACCAAGATATCAAGGGTTGTTTTGTGCTGTAAATAGTTCAGCATATTCACCGCTAATTGTTGCTTTGTTATAATCATGGCTCATCTATTTTTTTGTGTCCTTTATCTTCCGGATATTTCTTATGTAATTCCACCAGAATTCCCAACTCATTATAAATTTCCTGACGAAAAGTAAGTGTTGTCTCTTCTTGGTCAACTGTTTTAATATATTTGGCTTTCCATCCTAATCTTCCTTCAATTTCAAACCAATACCTTCTTGAACCTTCAGGCAGATCTTCCCAGTCTGGAAATTTCTTTTCGTTTTCTTGTTTTTTATTGATATTCAAGGAATCCGGTTTAAATAAAATGATTGATGAAAAAACATCTATATGCGCAAATTTAAAGAATCTAAAGTAGAAACGAACCCTCCTAAATTATTTATTTATTGTCTGAATGAACCGCAATCCAATAAGTTCATATAAAACCATTATGCGGACCTCAATTTCTCCTCGACATCTTTTACAATCCTGCACATCTGCGGAAATTGCACTTCCATGCTGGTCAATAATTTGTATTGTGCCAAGGTTCGCTGATAGTTATGTTCCGGATTTTTAATTTTGTAATAGTTGTCACCGTCAATGTAATCCATCAGGAAGCGTAAAACCTGCTCGTAGGTTATATATTTGGCCGAAAATGCCAGATATTCCAGCTCTTTTTCGTTCAGGAATCCAATGGTTTCAGACAAGTAGCCTTTGGTGAAACCTTCGAAGATAGCCAGATCGCACGAAACCGCATCGAGGTTTTCATCGTCTTCCTCACCGGTATTGGTGTATGAGCGCATGGCATCGCCAAAATCGTTCAGGCAAGTGCTATTTAATACTGTATCCAAATCAATGACACACAGAACCTCACCGTTCAGATCAAATAGGATGTTGTTTATTTTGGTGTCGTTGTGGGTAACGCGGGTAGGTATTTCCCCGTTTTCAACCAGTATCCAGAAGTTGAGCATTTCTGCACGGCGGCTTTCAATCCAGCTTATTTCCTGAGTGAGTTTGGCTTTTCGGCCAACCGGATCTTTTGCCAAAACATTGTCCCACTGATTAAACCGGTAACGAATATTATGGAATCCAGGCAAAATATCAGTCAGTGGTTCATTCATGTCCGAAACCATTTTCTGAAACATTCCGATTCCCTTTCCTCCCTGATAAGCCAGTTCAGGAGTTTTAGCCGATTGGTAAGCCTCGGTATCGCTAATAAAAACACAAACTGCCCAATATTCGCCTTCTTCATCCTGATAGTACAATTTTGCGTCAATAGCAGGTACGATTGTCATAGCTTCACGCATCGGATCGCCATTTTTTTCAATTACTTTTTTCCTGATATGGGAACATACTTTCTGAATGTTTTCCATCATGGCCGGAACATTGGTAAAAATCCGTTTGTTCTTGCGCTGCATAAGGTAATTGGGAACCGATGATCCCGGGAAATAAATAATGAATGTATCATTGATAAAACCCTCGCCCATGGGTTCAACCCGATCAATCGTTCCTTCAATCCGAAAATTGGCTGCTATTTTTATTAAGTCCATTGCTTTTTGTTTATTGGTTGATTCCTCAAAGATATATTCTATTTTGAATTTTGGCTCAAATGCGACATGGCCGTCCGGGCATTTTTATTATTTTTGGCGACCTGAATCTATGTTTATTTACAAAAAACTAAACCATCCATGTTCAAAAAGATAGGAAACTTCCTGCGCAAGCGTATTCTGCTTGTTTTATTCTTCTCATTTGCCATTGGAATACTGGCTGCCATATTCGGAAATCAAGCTATCGAACATACTTCAACCGACGAATTTTGTGCTTCCTGCCATGTTCACCCGCATGTTTTTGTTTCGTGGAAATTATCTACCCACTACGATAATAAAGGTGGAATTCAGGTACATTGTGTCGATTGCCATTTACCTCCCAAAGGGCAGGGCTACCTGATTGAGAAAACAAAACTGGGACTAAAAGATGTCTATGGTTTCATGACCAAAGATTCGTCGGAGTTTAACTGGGAGGCCAAACGTACTGTTGAAAAAGCGCCTCATTTCACATTTAAAGCTTCGTGTGTAAAATGCCATGCCAATTTATTTCCGTTAACACTGAAAAAAGAAGGCCAGGATGCGCATTTATATTATTCTCAAAATGAAGAAAAACTCGAATGCACCAATTGTCACCTGCATGTGGGCCATTACGACCCCAAAGCCAAACATGCAAGCAACTCCGATTTTGGTAAAGGTTCAGGAGTTAATCAGGTAGTTTATACCGAAGCCACCAAAGTGGATAAGTTTGCCAATTTTACTGAAAAGATTCCAGGATCAACCATTTCATTCAACATGATTGCAATTCCGGGGGGTAAGTTTAAAATCGGAAGTCCGGAAAGTGAGCCCTATCGCCGGTCGGATGAAGGTCCGGTAAAAGAGGTCGGACTGAGTCCGTTCTATATGGCCGAAGTGGAAGTTACATGGGATGAATTTCTCGTTTTCTATAGCCAAACCGGAGGTGAAGGAAGATCAAGCGATACCAAAAGTGTTGTTAAAACAAAAGCCAAAGGTGCCAGTTTATCCGGAGAAGTTGATGCCATCAGCGGACCAACCCCTCCCTACGGACAACCAGACCAGAACTGGGGCTTGGGACGCCGCCCGGCCATAACCATGCGATACGCCACGGCCGAAACGTACTGCAAATGGTTATCGCAGGTTACCGGGAAAAGATACCGCCTCCCCACCGAGGCTGAATGGGAATATGCCTGCCGTGCCGGGTCACAAAATCCGTATTTCTTTGAAGGCGACCCGAAAAAATATTCGAAAGACCGTTTCTGGAATAAACTGTTTGGGGCCGATACTACCAACATCAACCGGTACATTATTTACTCCGGAAACAGTTTGTTCAAGACACATCTGCCCGATGCGGTCAAACCCAATCCGTTCGGCCTGAAAAACATGTTGGGCAATGTCGGGGAATTCTGTTCAGACTGGTATGCTCCTGATGCCTACACCAATTTGACCGATGGCGCCAAAGACCCACAAGGACCAACTTCCGGAACTGAAAGGATCGTTCGGGGCGGATCGTTTAAAAGTGAACCAACCGAAGTGCGTTCGGCAGCCCGCGACTATACGCAGGATGAGACATGGATGAGAACCGACCCACAGATTCCAAAGAGTATTTGGTGGTATTCAGATTGCAACACGGTGGGCTTCCGTGTTGTTTGCGAAGTGGATGAAACGACAGGGAAATAATTTTTTGAATTTATCGGTAATTGGTACTTTTCAACGGCATATAATGAAAGAACACCAACAAATACTGTTAGTTCCAAATATTTACGGTTTTGTTTCGTAAATTCCGGGAAATATGACTGATAAGTTATTATCTTCGGGGTAAGTTTCAGAAAGCAGTTTTTTGATTAAAACTAAATTGACTAAAAACAACATTATAAAACTAAACGAACCATGAGTGAATCAAATTTTTCAAGAAGGAAATTTCTGGCCAATGCTGCAGCAATAAGCGCAGTCGGGGTCGTAGGTGTTAACGTATTGACTTCATGTTCAGGTCCTAAAAAACCTGATGTAGCATTAAATCTACCTCCGCTTTTAGAACTGGCGCCCGATGGCGCTCCTCTGAAAGTAGGTATTATCGGTTGCGGCGGTCGCGGCTCGGGCGCAATGATCGACTTCCTGAATGCAGGCCCAAACCTGATTGTTCATGCCCTTGGCGACACTTTTCAGGATAACATTACAGCCTGCCGTGACAAGCTGAAAAAAGAAAAGAACCTGGAAGTTGCCGACGAAAACGTTTTTGTTGGATTCGATGCCTACGAAAAAGTACTTAATTCAGGTATTGACGTAGTTATTCTGGCTACTCCTCCTCAATTCCGCCCCTTGCATTTCGAGGCAGCCGTTCAGGCCCGCAAACATGTTTTCATGGAAAAACCAGTTGCGGTTGATCCGGTTGGCATCCGCTCGGTAATGGCGACTGCAAAAAAAGCCGAATCACTGGGCCTGAAAATTGTTACCGGAACACAACGCCGTCATCAGTTCGACTATGTTGAAGTTTACAAACAAGTCATGAATGGCGCTATTGGCGATATTACCTCAGCCAACTGTTACTGGAACCAAAATAAATTATGGCACCGGAATCCCAAGGCCGAATGGTCTGAAATGGAATACATGATCCGCGACTGGGTAAACTGGCTGTGGTTATCAGGCGACCATATCGTTGAGCAACACGTTCACAACATTGACGTGATTGGCTGGTTTACCGGAAAACATCCTGTAAAAGCGGTAGGTTTCGGATCTCGCCAGCGTCGGGTAACCGGTGATCAGTTTGATAATTTCAGCGTTGACTTTGTTTACGAAAATGGGATGCACATGCACAGCATGTGCCGTCAGATTAACGGAACCGCTAACAACGTTTCAGAATTTATCATGGGTACTGAGGGAAAAACCAATTGTAAAGATAAAATCTGGGATTTGGCCGGAACTGAAAAATTCGCTTATGCTTATCCACTGAACGATAAAGGGGAACCAATGAAAAGCGTGAAGACCAGTCCTTATGTTCAGGAACACATTGATCTGGTCACCTGCATCCGTCAGAACATTGCAATTAACGAAGCCGAACAAACTGCCATTTCGAACATGGTAGCCATTATGGGCCGCGTTTCATCGTACACTGGTAAAGAAGTTACCTGGGACGAAATGATGAACTCTGACATGAAATTGGGACCACAAACATACATCATGGGACCGGTTGGAATTGTTGGCACTGCAACAGTTGCAATTCCGGGAGAAGCTGCTGAAGTATAGAAACTATGACAATCAATAGAAGATCTTTTTTAGGAACGGCTGTTTCTGGTGCTGCATTAGCAGCATCAGGCGGCCTTTTTTCTTCGTTCAAGGGTGAATCTCCAATCAACAAACAGAATTCCTCCAAATTAAAAATTTCGTGCCAGGAAGGCGTTGCCCCAGGCAAAACCCTGACCGAAAAGCTTGATTTTATGGAATCTTTAGATATTGTTGGTCTCGAAATCTGGGGCGCCGGCCTTGAAAAAAGAGTGAATGAAATAAAACTGGCCCTGCAGAACCGCAACATGAAAGTGAGCGCGATCTGTGCCGGTTTCGAAGGTTGGCTGATTGCCGACGATCCTGCCATTCAGAAAAAATGTATGGACTCGCTGAAAGTAATCATTGGGGCAGCTGGAGAACTTGGCTCAACAGGAGTTATTTTCGTTCCAGCTTTCAATAATCAGAAATCATTGCCCGACAAACAGGCCCGTGAGTTGCTGATCGGACAAATGAAGGAACTCGGAGATTATGCACTTCAAAATAAGACTCGGATTTTACTTGAACCACTGAATCGCGAAGAATGTTATTTTTGCCGGCAGGTAGCCGACGGAGCAGCTATTGTCAGGGATGTAAAGAGTGACGGAGCTGCTGTTATGGGCGACTTCTGGCACATGACCTGGGAAGAAACCAATGACCGCGCGGCATTTCTATCGGCAGGCGATTATTTGCACCACGTCCATATTGCCAGTCGCAAGCGGCGTAAAATGCCCGGAGAAGATGGCGAAGCCGATAATTACGTCAACGGATTCCGTGGTTTGAAGGAAATCAACTACCAGGATTACATCAGTTTTGAATGTGGTTCGGTGGGCGATCCGAAAATTACCTTGCCAGCTGCAGTCAAGCTGATGCGCGAACAATGGAAGGAAGCCTGACCGGATAAAAAGTGTTCAGTCGCAGTTTTCAGTCGCAGTAACCAGACAATCGACCATATAGTTATCATGGAAAGAAGAAATTTTATAAAAACAGCATCAATTGGTTCTGCAGCGATGGCTGCTTCGTTTTACGCTACAGGATTTCCGCAGGAAAGAAAGTTGAAAATTGGTTTGATTGGCGCCGGATGGTATGGAATGGTCATAACCAAAGCCGCTTTGAAAGTTGGCGGAGTGGAGGTTATCGGCATTTGCGATGTTGACAGCGACCATCTGAACAGCAGCGCCGATGAAATCACCAAACTTCAGGGTAACCGGCCAAAAACCTTCAGGTATTATCAGGAACTGCTCGACATGAAAGGGCTGGAAGCTGTTTTTATTGGCACTCCCCCACATTGGCATGCCCTCCAGTTTATTGCGGCTTGCGAAAAAGGGCTTGATATTTATTGTGAAAAACCGCTTGCCTACGACATTCAGGAAGGATTAGCCATGATGAAAGCTGCCCAAAAAGCGGGCAATATGGTACAAATTGGATTTCAGCGCCGCCAAAGCAATGCTTTCAAAAAAGCAAAAGAAATAATTGATGGAGGACAAATTGGCAATGTCCATCAAATCGGCACACAAATTAATTATGTGCCTGTACCACAGGATACCACAATCCAATTGCCACCCGCTTCGCTCGATTGGGACGAATGGTGCGGCCCTGCCCCCAAACTCGATTACCGGCCGAGTATTGGCCATAAATCGTGGAGGCTCGAAAAAGAATATGGAAACGGACACCTTGTTGACTGGGGAATACATCATATTGACATTATCCGGAGCATCATGGGTGAAACAATGCCCACTGAATTTTACACACAAGGTGGAATTCTGGAACTGAAAAACCAGATTACCACACCTGATACCCTCACTTCCAATATGGCTTTCCGGAAAGCGCCGGTTTTATGGCAGCACAGGCTTTGGGGTCCCGGCGATCCGAATAAAGAGTTCAACAACTGTATCTTATTTCATGGTGATAAAGCTTCACTTTTTGCTGCCGACTCTAAATTGATGTTATTTCACGCAGGGAAAGAAGGCAAGATGGAAGAGTTTTCAATTCCTACTGAAAACATGCAGGAAAAACATGTCGAAAATTTCCTGATGGCGGTTCGAAACAAAGATAAAAGCCTGATTAGCTGCACACCGGAAGATGCTTTCCAATCAACAGCAACGGTGCAGTTGGCCATGATATCCTACTATACGCAATCTCTCGTAAAATGGGACCAGGTTAAAAATGAAATTGTGGACAACAAACCAGCATCAGCATTGATGAAAAGAGAATATCGGGGAAAATTACAGCATCCGTAATAGAATATCGGATAATCTTTATAGTGAGCTATGAAAATTATCGAAATTTATTCAATCCGGTAATTCACTATGGTATTCCCTTCGCTGCCAACAATCAGGTTGTACCAGGTGGAAGCATCGTTAAATTTCCCCAGGATGAAACCGGTGTTTCCTTCCAGCGGAAATCCTTTGGTTATTGAACCATTCTTTTCCAGCAAATAAACCTTGTTTTCGCCTCCGGCCACGATTCCTATTTTTTGATTTTCAGGTCCAAAAGAACAAGCAAAAGGAGTTTCGGTAATAATACTATCGAATGAGCGTTCAAACATTTTTATACCGTCAACAGTATAAACTGAAAGCTTTTTTCCGTCGGCAAAAAGGTACTCAGGCGATCCGTTCCTGTCGAGATCAAAGGCCGCGAAATGATGATCTGCACCATGTTTCCCAATTTCCTTGATTTCGGCTTGTCCGGTAAAATCCTGAATATGAATTTTCCCCGAAAGATCAGTAGTAATCAAACGCGGATTTTCATCATTGAAGAAATACATCTGGTTTCCGGAACGATTGAACGGGGCGGCCTGGATATCCCGGCTCTTGCCTTGTCTGTCAAGAAAATAGGTGTTTTGCTGGTCGCTGAACACAAGGTAATCTTTGTCGGCAACTTCAATACGAATACCTGGTTTGGTAATCGTACTTTCGGAACCTTTAAAAACCCAGTTCTGAACGAGTTTGCCCCAGCGGTCGAACGCATAAATCTTTTTGTCTTCGCCCGCGATAAAAAAGCGAAACTCCTTGTTTTTTCCGTAGTCAACAACCGATACACCATTTGAGGCCATTGATTTGAGCGTAAGCGGGAATTTTCCAACTTTGTTTCCCATGCGGTCAATCACATAAAGTTGAGACCTGGTATTGAAAACATATTGGAATTTGTTGTTTTGATAAAGGTCAATCTGGTGAATTTCGGAAACGATCTCACCCGGAATTTTGATGGTCCATAAAACAAGACCTTCTTTATTAATGAGCGACAGGTTATTCTGTTTATCGCAAACAATTACTTCACGATTCGGCAAATCTTTATGGTTTAGAACCAGCCTGGGCGTTTTAGCCAGTTGTTCTTCGAGTTTTAATTGCCAAACAGCCTGTGGTTCTTCTTTCAGATTTGGATCATATTTCAGGTTGATCTGGTTTTTGATCATGTTGTCAGAAACCGAAAACTGCCAGGAAATTGTGCTGAACTTACGGATGATATCTTCGTTTTCAGAAAGCATTGCACTGATTTCCGGCTTCAGAAAATCGTTCTTCAACCTAAAAACTTTGGGGACTTTGGCGTACAGGTAAAAGTTTGGATTGGACATCCTGTCATGTGTATATTCCTTGTAAATGGAATCGTTCGCCATGGTCTTTTCTGACGCAAGACTTTGCAGATAATTCTTTAGTCCGGGTAAATTATCGCTCCAGATCAGGAACTTCTCATACACTACAAAATACTCGCCCTGAATACCGGAAAATGCCTGTCCAAAAAGTGATTCAGCCATATTTCTGAAGGGCAGCCGGTAAATGTCGAACGACTTTTTACCTTCTATCGTATATTCGAAGTGAAGTGTATTATCAGCAACTTTGTTCGACCTGCCATATTCTGAAACAGCCTTTCTGAATTTTTCTCTGGCTATCGTTTGGTTTAATAGTTCAACTACAAAAAAACGGTTTTGGGTGGTATTCGATTTGTTAATGCTGGTGTAAACACCTGCAACCTGGGTTCCTCCAATTTCTTTGATCAATTTTACCGCTTCGGTATTTGTTTTCTTTTTAAACTCAATCAAGTTCATTTCCCTTGGATAAAACAGGTCGTTTGCTTTCAGGTACGACTCATACTGATCGATGAAAAGACTTGTATTTTTCAGATTTAACGCGACAAAAAATGCAGCATTAGCCGGAATGGCTTTCTCAATGGTCATTTTCTGCACTTCCTGACCATCGAAAATGTTTAGAAAATTGTCGCTTGAGTCTTTGGTAAAGCTGTACCCGTTCAATTGTAAATTGGTCAAATCTGCCGATAAATCAAGATTGGTCCAGCTTGAATAACTGGCAAACTGATTGATTATTTTTTTAATTTCAGGAGAGACAATCCTCGCCAAGACCAGATGAATGGTGGCATGATTAATGAAAATATTGGCCAGGGCAGTTTCTTCAATCGTTTTATATACTTCGGTAAATTCATAGTTGCTCAACAGATTCTGAGAATTGGAATGACGGATTGCCTCCTCAACCAAAATAAAATCTTCGCTGATCATGAAAATGTCGTTGATGCAGGCAAAGTAGAAACTGTGTTTGTCTGACTTTGCTCCAATGATGGGTGTTGTATCGTAGTTTCTGCTGGTGATGGCGTATTGCGGTCCGAGTTCGAGTGATACGGTCTGAACGGCCGAATTTGCTTCGCCCTGATCGTTCATCTGAACCAGGAAGAGGTTGGAAAGCTGGTTTTTCCCAGTCGGATTAACCGAAACAATGACCGATTTTCCTTTTAAAAGATTACTTATCCCGCTATGTGATCTGACAAATTCCCTGAAGCTGTTTATGTTTGAAAAAAGATCTTCGAACTCTTTAATTTTTCTTAATTCTGTAAATGCAGGAGTATTTCCTTTTAATAAATTGAAAAGTCCATCCTGATTCTTCACTTCAATGATCAGTGGGCTTTTTTGCGGAACTGCCATGAATGCAGGATTTTGTTTGGTCGAGAAAGTCTGGATGACAGGCTGGTCAGCTCCTGAAGGAAAATATTTAATGCCTAAAAAAGCTGCGGCCGCAACCAAAATGACAATTCCTGAAATAACAATAACTTTTCGCATACGAGTATTGATTAACTCTATAGCATCAGATTATCCATGTCGTTGGTTAATTCCGTGGCCCAAAGAGTAACTTGATAGATTAGGCGTTTGACAGGTTTTGTTGACTTGTTAACAGATCTTTAATAATGGCATTGATCGAACGACCGGTCATTTGTGCTTTTAGCGCCAATTGACTGTGTGTCTCGGATGGAATCCGGATATTTAGTGATCCGCTGTACGGTTTTTGAGGTTTTACACCACGCTCTTTGCAACTTTCAAGGTATAAGTCAATGCCAGACTCAAAGTCAGCTTTCATTTCCTCCACAGTTCTTCCTTCGTAGGTTATATTATTCTTATTCATGCCTATTACTTTACCGAACAGACAGTTATCCTCTTCACTATACTCTACCGTTCCTGAATATCCTTTATATTTTAATGTTCCCATTCATTAGTATTTGTGATGCACAATGTAACTATTATTAGTTGCAAATAATACTTGTCTGGCAATAAATCTTTTTTATTAATTTACTGCTGGTTCACTTCCGAAGCATCTACAATTTTATACAGCTTGTCCGACTTGCGGATTTTGGTATCAACCGGAATGGAAATGTACGATCCTTTCGGAGCTTCCTCAACCGATTGTTGATCAACCTGAATTTCGGAAACGACCGTTTTTACCAACCCTGTTGTTGGGCCGGTTATATAAATTTCGTCGCCTACTTTGAGTGGTCCGGTTTCAAGCTTAAATTCAGCAACCTTCAGGTTCGAAAAGTAATTCAGGCCTTTGCCAACATAAACTTTCCGGTGCGTTGCCAGCGATCCGTAATTGCCACTCCATTCGCCAAGGCGCTGACCTAGGTAATATCCGTCCCAAAATCCGCGGTTGAAAACAGATGCCAGCCTGAGATCCCAATCCGATATTTTTTCGTCCGTGAAACGATCTTCAAAATAGGCATCAACCGCTTCGCGGTAACATTCGACCACTGTATAAACGTATTCGGGAGAACGCGCCCTTCCTTCGATTTTCAGGATTGAAACTCCGGCATCGAGTAATTTATTCAGAAAATGAATGGTTTTCAAATCTTTGGGCGACATAATGTATTCGTTGTCCACTTCCAGTTCTGCCCCGGTTTCCTTATCAGTTACGATATAAGCCCGGCGGCACGATTGCATGCAGCTGCCACGGTTGGCCGAAGAGTTCATTTCGTGCAGGCTCAAATAGCATTTCCCTGAAACAGCCATGCACAGTGCGCCATGCACAAACATTTCGAGCCGGACAAGTTCTCCGTAAGGACCGCAAATATGCTGTTCCCTGATTTGTTTCGAGATTTCCCAGATACGGCCAATATTCATTTCACGGGCCAGAACGACCACATCAGCAAATTGTGCGTAAAACCGGACTGCCTCAATGTTGGTGATATTTACCTGCGTTGAAATATGAACTTCAACATCCACTTGCCGGGCATACATAATCACTGAGATATCGGAAGCAATGATTGCAGAGATGCCCGCTTCTTTTGCTGCATCTATAATACTGTGTAGTTGATCGAGTTCAGTATCGAAAACCACCACATTAACGGTCAGATAGGTTTTAACTCCCTTTGAATGTGCAATTCCGGTAATTTTTTTTAAATCTTCAATGGTAAAATTGTTCGACGAACGGGCACGCATGTTCAGATGCTCCACACCAAAATACACCGAACCTGCACCTGCCTGAATGGCTGCCATCAGCGATTCGTAAGAACCAACCGGAGCCATAATTTCAACTTCATCTCTTCTCATGTTTTTCTGAATAATTGAGCTGCAAATTTAATTTTAATTTCGGCTTGAAATTATATCAACAACTTTTTCAGAAGTTCACTGAAGGATGTTGTATTTTAAGTTTGAGCCTACTCTGAAAAGTCAAAAAATTTAAAATGCCACTAAGACTCCAAAACACTAAGTTGCACAAAGTATTGAATATCTGTTATATATTCTTAGTGAACCCTTCGTGACTTTGTGTCTTCGTGGCAGAAAAAGACTTATCAGAGTGGGCTCAAGTTTAATGTTACCAATTAAAGTGTTTGCAAATGCTTCAATTGTAAACAACAATGTTACTTTTGAAAACTGATTTTTGTTCGGGGCGAAATTATCATCTAAAAATCCAACTACAATTCCAAATGGAAATAGAAATACTACAATTGCTTGAAGGAGCCAAAAAAGCGAAAGGACTGACGGTAATTATTGATGTTTTCAGGGCTTTTTCGACAGCCTGCTATGCGTTTGGGAATGGTGTACAGCGGATTTATCCGGTTGGCGACCTTGAAAAAGCGTATCGGCTTAAACAACAAAACCCTGATTATATACTGGTTGGCGAACGTAATGAACAAAAACCTGATGGATTCGACTTTGGGAATTCTCCTTCACAACTATTAAACGCTAACCTAAGCGGGAAAACGATGGTTCACACCACCAGTTCCGGAACACAGGGAATCGCCAATGCAAAAGAAGCTGATGAAATAATTACCGGAAGCTTTGTGAATGCCCAGGCTATTATTAATTATATACGAAAACAAAATCCGGACAGGGTTTCGCTGGTTTGCATGGGCTACAGTTGCCAGTATCCTACTGATGAAGACACTCTTTTGGGCGAATATATTAAAAATGAACTCGAAGGTAAAACCAATGATTTTCCGGCCATAGTTGAAAAAATCAGGGATGGTGACGGAGCCAGGTTTTTTGCTCCTGAAAAACAGAAATGGGCGCCTTCAGCCGATTTTGACCTTTGCCTTTCGCTGAACCGTTTCGATTTTATCTTGAAAGTGGAACAGGAAAACGGATTGAATTATCTAAAAAAGATTAGCCTCTCCTAAATCCCCTCCAAAGGGACTTAAAAAAGCGCAGTCGAAGGTTTTAATTGTAAATCGTAAATTATTCAATCGTAAATTCTGCATATGAAAACTTATAATTTTGACGAACTGATTGACCGGACCAATACGAATTGCGTCAAGTATGATGGGCGTAAAATGTTCTTCGGAAATGCAGACCTGCTGCCCCTTTGGGTGGCCGACATGGATTTCAGAACTCCTGATTTTATTGTAGATGCCATAAAAAAGCGGGCGGAGCACGAAATTTACGGATATACATTGCGGGCCGATTCGTATCATCAATCCATCGTAAACTGGTTAAAACGCCGGTATAATTGGGAAATCAGGCCTGAATGGATTTCTTTCAGTCCCGGAGTTGTTGCCGGGTTAACTTTGGCCATCGAGGCTTTGTCAAAACCCGGTGATGGAGTGATTGTGCAGCCACCAGTCTATTTCCCGTTTTTTGATTCGGTAAAAGGGACTGGCCGGGTGATGATCGAAAACCCACTTCGGCTTGAAAACGGACGATATTATTTTGATCTGGAAGATTTGAAAAGCAAAATTAAGCCATCAACCAGGTTGTTGCTGCTTAGTAATCCCCACAATCCGGGAGGAATGGCGTGGAATACGAAGGAACTTTCTGCACTTGCGCAAATCTGTCTGGAAAATAAAATTCTGATTATTTCAGACGAAATTCATTCTGATTTGATTTTTGATGGTTACCGGCATACACCACTGGCCGGAATTTCTGAAGAGATTGCCCAAAACAGCGTTATTTGCATGGCCCCCAGTAAAACTTTCAATACGGCAGGTTTAACCACTTCGTTTCTGGTCATTCCGAACAGAAGGCACTTTGTTGCTTATGAGAGGGTAATGCGGCTTCCGCACCTGCACATGGGAAATATCTTTGGCACGGTCGCGCTCGAAGCTGCCTACACACATGGCGATGAATGGCTGACACAATTACTTCAATACCTTCAGGAAAATTATGCATGGCTGGAGCAGTTTTTTCAGGAAAACCTTCCTGAGGTAAAAGTGATGCGCCCTGAATCTACTTATTTAATCTGGATCGATTTTTCTGCTTTGCGACTTACTGATGAAATGCTCAACAAAAAACTGATAGACGGTGGCGTTGGATTGAACCGGGGCGTTCAATTTGGCAGGCAGGGAAGTGGTTATATGCGCATGAATATCGGGTGTCCACGGTCTGTCATTCAGGAAGCATCGCTTCGCATTAAAAATGCTTTGATGAAATAGACTTTTTACCGGCAAAGACAAATAAATCAGGAATGAAATAAAAATAAGTATATTTGACTTTACGTATCCAATTAAGCCAATTGACTGTGTCTAAACCTTTCGTGTCAGAACTTTAAAAATTAAGTAATGGAAAAGAAAAACATTAACCGCAGGAATTTTCTGGGTACCAGTCTGGCTGCAGCAGCCGCGGTAACTGTCGGAAATTCATTCGCTTCCGAAAACGGCAATAATCCTGTTCCTGTAAAAAAGAACGATCAACATCCCTTTAATGAGCGGACTTACAGCGCCATGCCAACCCGTTCGTTTGGGAAGACCGGGTACAAGGTGGGAATCCTGAGCCTCGGAGGACAAGCTACCCTCGAAATGAAGGGAACCGAAGCAGAATCCGAGAAAATCATTAACCGGGCCATTGATCTGGGGGTGAATTATATTGATACTGCCGCTTCGTATGGAGGAGGAATCAGCCAGTTAAATATTGGCAGGGTGATGAAAACCCGACGCAACGAAGTTTGGCTTGCCTCAAAAACGCATGACCGTACTTATACTGGTTCGATGAAATTATTGGAAGAAAGTCTGAAAAACCTGCAAACTGATCACCTCGATACCTGGCAATTGCACAATGTACAAACCATGGATCAACTGAACCAGATTTTTGCAGGCGATGGTGCAATTAAAGCCATGGAAAAAGCAAAGGCAGAAGGCATGGTTCGTAATATCGGAATTACCGGGCATTTCGAACCTCTGGTGCTTTTGGAAGCTATAAAACGATATCCTTTCGACTCAATCCTTTTAGCAGTTAATGCAGCCGACATTCATTACCTGAGCTTTATCAATTATTTGCTTCCTGAAGCTCAGAAACGGGGAATTGCAATTATTGGAATGAAAGTCGCCACACGCGGACGGATGATTTCGACCTGGACCCCACCACCACTGGAAGAACAACCCGAACGTTTGAGAACTCCAAAACCGGGAACCATTACGATCAAAGAAGCATTAAGCTACAACATGAGTTTGCCGGTGAGTACCACCATTATCGGAGTTGATAATGTGGCTCAGATTGAAGAAGATGTAAAAATTGCTTCCGAATTTTCGCCTCTTTGCGAAGCAGAAATGAAGGAAATTGAATTTAAAACTTTACCCATTGTTCGTCAGGGATTGTATTTCAGGAGATGGGATCTTGGAGCGTAGCGATTGATAGGGGCTCTATCCTGTTTGGTGTGGGTAATAATTATGACGGAAAATTGAAATAATGAATTTGTAACCTTTGAAAAAAATACCATGTTAAAAATTATCATCATTGTCGGATTACTGCTGATTTTTCTAAATCCAGTTTTTGCACAGAATCAAAAGATCAATGTGGTGGTTATCGGGGCACATCCCGATGATTGTGACCTTGATGCAGGAGGGACAGCCATCCTGTTTGCAAAATTGGGGCACCGTGTATTATTTGTTTCGGCTACCAATGGCGATGCGGGTCATTTTAACAAGGGCGGAGAAGTTCTGGCCAAAATCAGAAAGGCAGAAGCCGAAGAGGCCGGTAAACGTTTCGGAGTTACCTATAAAGTACTCGACAATCACGACGGGTTGCTTATGCCTGATTTAAACCTTCGGTTACAGCTTATACGGGCAATCAGGGAATGGAAGGCCGATGTGGTAATCGGTCACCGGCCATACGACTATCATCCCGATCACCGGAATACTGCCATTGCCTTGCAGGATGCGGCATTTTTGGTTATAGTACCAAATATTGCACCCGAAACCCCGGCACTAAAGAAGAACCCGGTTTTTTTGTACTCCGAAGACCGGTTTAAAAAACCAAATCCATTTACTCCTGATATCGTTGTTGACATTTCAGATGTTTTCGAACAAAAGATGTATGCCGCATCAGCTCACCAATCTCAGTTTTTTGAATGGTTGCCATGGTTGGCCGGCCAATTGGAAAGTGTTCCAAAAACTGAATCAGACCGTCTGAAATGGCTGGCAGGAAAGAGATACGGAAGCATCACAAAAGAGATGAAAGCCGGATTATATAAATGGTATGGAGAAGAAGGAAATCAGGCAAAATATGCTGAAGCGTTCGAGATTTGTGAATATGGCAGCTATCCTGATGAAGCAGAAATAAGGAGAATTTTTCCCATGTTGGGGAAGAACTGATTTACAGAAGGACTGATTTTTTTGTTGCGGGTTTCGAGGTTAACACACACACGAAACCCGCATCTCGTAACGCGTAACAGTTTTTTCTGTAAACTGCGACTGATTACTGATCACTGATTATTTCCTCCCTGTTCGCTCAATCTCGCGCAGGTTGTCAAGCTTTTTCTTCTGAAGGAATCCTTTGATATCGTACAAATGTTCTTTTATTTGTTTGTTCCCGAATTCGAAAACTTTTTCAGCCAGTCCGTCTAAAAAATCACGGTCGTGTGAAACCAGAATCAATGTTCCGTCGAAATCCTGGAGGGCGCTTTTCAGGATGTCTTTGGTACGCATATCAAGGTGATTGGTGGGCTCATCTAAAATCAGCAGGTTCACCGGTTCGAGCAAAAGCTTGACCATGGCTAGCCGGGTACGCTCGCCTCCTGAAAGAACCTTTACCTTTTTGGTGATGTTGTCGCCACCGAACATGAATGCCCCAAGAAGATCTTTAATTTTGGTGCGTATATCGCCTACCGCAACATCGTCGATGGTTTGAAACACGGTCAGGTCTTCATTCAGGAGCGAAGCCTGGTTCTGCGCAAAATAACCAACCATGGTATTATGTCCCAGAGTCAGTTTTCCTTCGTAATCAATTTCTCCCATCATGGCTTTCACCAAAGTTGATTTTCCCTCGCCGTTTTTGCCCACAAATGCAACCTTTTCGCCTCGTGAAATGGTGAGTGAGGCATTCTTAAACACCAGATGATCGCCGTAACTTTTACTCACTTCTTCCAGAATAACCGGGTAATTTCCGGAGCGGGGCGAAGGAGGGAATTTAAGCCTGAGAGCTGAAGAATCAACCTCATCAATCTCAACCAGTTCGAGCTTATCTAGCATTTTTACACGTGATCCGACCTGCAATGTTTTGGAGTAAGTTCCTTTGAAACGCTCGATAAATTCGGTGGTTTCGGCAATCATTTTTTGCTGCTCGTCGAATGCTTTTTGCTGCTGTTCGCGGCGTTCGCGGCGGAGTTCAAGGTAATGCGAGTAATTTACCTTATAGTCGTAAATACGGCCCATGGTTACTTCAATAGTCCGGTTGGTGATGTTATCTATAAATGCCCGGTCATGCGAAATGACAATCACCGCTTTGGCGCTGTTGATAAGGAATTCTTCGAGCCATTGAATAGATTCGATGTCCATGTGGTTGGTCGGTTCATCGAGCAAAATCAGGTCAGGCTTTTGCAGAAGTATTTTGGCAAGTTCGATACGCATTCGCCAGCCGCCGCTGAATTCGCTGGTTGGCCGGGTAAAATCTTCACGGAGAAAACCTAGCCCGAAGAGAATCTTTTCTACTTCTGCGTCAAAATTAATTTCTTCAACCGAATAATATTTTTCGCTTAGGGTCGAAACCCGTTCAATCAGATCGGAGTAGTAATCTGATTCGTAATCGGTACGTGTTGCCAATTCTTCGTTCAAAGAGGCAATCTCGCGTTCCATTTCAAATATGCGGGCAAAAGCCTGCGAAGCCTCTTCAAAAACAGTACGGTTGTCTTCGGTCAAGAGGTGTTGCGGCAGATAAGCAATAACTGCATCTTTGGGAGCCGAAATCCTTCCTTTGTTTGCTGTTCGTTCGCCCGCAATCACTTTTAAAAGGGTTGATTTTCCTGCCCCATTTTTCCCCATCAAAGCAATGCGGTCCTTTTCGTTTATCACAAATGAGATATCCGAGAAAAGCGCCGATCCGCCAAACTCCACCGTAAGTCCGTCAACTGAAATCATTCTAACCTGTTTTTTTTGAAGGCGCAAAGATATACGATTTGCCCGATCAAATTCATTTGGGTATTCTTTGCTGCCAATATTCCTGAAAAGTTTAAACTACATGTATTAAACTGAAAAAGAATGAATGGCGCACCCAAACCGGTATTTCTTCTCCTGAAATCAGTTACTTGAAAGATGGTGTTAACAACAAATCCGCCGATCCTTTTCAGGAACAACGCTTCGAACTTTCCCAATCGGTTGACTTTCCTTTGACCACTTCCTACCGTTTAAAAGCCCTGAAGGAAGGAGAAAAAGCGATGGAGTTCAGCATTCAGGAAGAGGAAAGTAAAGTAAAAGCCGGTGTAAAATCGCGCTATATAGAAGTAATTTACGCGATTCACCTTCAGAGGCTTCGAGACCAACAACTGAAGCTCGCCACCGAATTATACAATGCCGAACTCCGGAAAGAAGGAAAAGATTGAGGGAGTGGTTGAAGGAGAATAACCAGGCTCCAATGTTCAATTATTTTTATTTTTTGTTTTATTGCCAACCGACTTTATACACTAATTGCTTTTATAATCAAAAACTACTGCTATCTTGGCAAAATAAATTTGACCAACGAATTCTACTATTTCATCCGAATCTAATTTGTTTTTTAATTGCCGGATGGAACTCGCATGTGAGATATTCACTTCGCGGATTTCCGCTTTGTTCCAATTCACTGTTGTTTGTGTTTAACGAACATGCTTGTTTCACTAAAAATTCAAGATGAAATGCTTAACGGTGGTTGTGCATTTAAAATCGAACATAAACATACAACACAATGAAATCTATAATAAATTACCAAAATGGATTTTGTTTTGAGCGGTTCTACAGCCTGGTCATAAAAAATCTTTTCATTGGTGCATTGGTTTTTGCAGGTATTCAATCGTCAGTTCTGGCACAGGATAGCATGTTTAAAAAATCATCCTGGTGGTTGGGTACGTCAGGAGGCGCTAATTTAAATCTGTACCACGGTTCTACTCAGGTTGTAAATTCAGAGTTAACCATTTCAGCGGCTTACCAAAACAGAAAAGGGATTGGGCTTTTTGCTTTCCCGGTTTTGGAGTTTCATCGTCCTGATTCAAAATTAGGCTTCATTTTAAACGCAGGATATGAAAGCCGGAAAGGTTCGTTCGATAAAGCATTCTCTACTAAGCTGGCTTATATTACTGTAGAACCAAGCTTACGCCTTAATCTTTTCAGGTCGCCTTTATATTTGTTTTCCGGACCCCGGTTTGCTTTAAACATTGATAACCGTTTCACTTACGGGCAAACAGGTGGGAATTTCAGCAACATGAAAAAATCACTGGTTTCTATGCAAATTGGGGCAGGATACGATCTTTCACTAACAGCTAAAAACAATAAAACTCAGGTTATTCTTGCTCCTTTTGTGTCCTTCCATCCTTATTTTGGTCAAAATCCACGTTCGATAGAATCGTGGAACTTAACCACATTGAGAGCCGGTATTGCCTTAAAATTTGGGAGAAGCCATCAAATAACCATTCCTGAGCAGGTTGAAGTACCTGTAGTTATTGCAGTTGAACCTGAAACCAGATTTTTATTGAACGATTCAGGAAATATCCCGGCCGAACCATCTGTTGAGGAAGTATTTCCACTTCGGAAATCTATCTATTTCAATTTAAAATCATCTGAAATACCAAATATTGGCATTAAGCCAGGTAATGATCAGGAAAAGGAACTCAAAGAGGACAGGGTTGCATTATCACCACTTTTAAATCTTTCCGACAGTTCTTTCCGGCGAACGATTGTGCATGACAATTTTTTGAACATTCTTGGTGACCGGATGGTAAAAAATCCATCGAACGCAATCACTTTGATAGGTTCTTCGGAGCATGGAGCGAAGGATGGACAGCAAATGGCAGAGGCAATAAAATTATTTCTGGTTGGCGTTTATGGAATTGATGCTTCGGAAATTGATACCAAAGGCCGGAGAAATCTTAAAATCAAGTCAGAACAGCCTGATGGCAATCAGAAAATTGGTTTGCTTCAGGAAGGAAATCGCCAGGTGCTAATCGAGAGTAAATCCCGAAACCTACAGATGGAATTCAGGGGTGGGAGTGGTGTTCCCCTGAAACCTTTGAAATTGAATATGGTGCAGGAAACCAATGCTTTCAGTTATGTTACTTTCAAAACTGAAGGAGCAAATGAAGTTTTCTCTTCATGGATACTGAAAATTACAGACGATCAGGGAAATGAGCAAAATTTTGGACCATACACCAAAGAACTGGTCAGTATTCCTGGAAAATCTATTTTAGGTGATCGCACTTATGGCAAATATAAAATCATGATGATTGGTAAATTGATGAGCGGAGAAACTGTAAAAAAGGATACGACAGCATACCTGGTACTCCTGACCCCGCCTGCAACTGATAGGGCCGTGAGGTTTAGTTTCTTATATGAACACAACAATTCGAAGGCAATCAACATTTTCAACCGGTATTTAACTAATGTTGTTTCACCGAATATTCCGATAAACGCAACCGTTGCTATATACGGGCATACTGAAAATCCCGATGCAAGAGATTACGAATTGAAATTGTTTTTAAACCGTGCCAATGATGCCAAAACTATTATTGAAAATGCATTGGCTAAAACCGGGAGGCAAGATGTTCAATTTGAAGTTTACACATTGGGAAATGATCTGGTTTTAGCTCCATTTAGAAATTCAAATCAGCCGGAAGGCTTTTATAACCGGACGATTATCATTGATGTTATTTCCAATGAGTAAGTATTTCTTCAAGGTATGAAGTCTGGAAAAAATAGTATCATTTGACTGTTCTGCTGATTTCGATGTTAATGTCTTTTTCATTTCAGCGCCTCTACCTGATTCCTTGAATAATATATCCTGAAATTATTACTGTATTTTTTGTATTTTTGTTTATAAACTTTTTCCTCATGTTATTAATAGAAAGAATTACCATTGAACCAGGAAAACGCAGCGGGAAACCCTGTATAAGGGGACTTCGCATAACTGTGTACGATGTATTGGAGTATCTGGCTTCAGGAATGACCATAGAAGAAATTCTTGATGATTTCCCATATCTTGAAAGAGAAGATATCCTGGCATGTCTGAGTTACGCTGCAAACAAAGAAAAGATTGAACTCTGCGCCTGATGAAACTGCTGTTTGACCAAAACCTGTCCCCAAAACTTGTAGATTCCTTCAATGATTCAAGGCATTTACAGGATTTAGGCATGGATTCCACCGATGACTTAAATATTTGGAAATTTGCCAAAAAAGAAGGTTTTACAATTGTTACCAAAGACAGTGATTTTAACAATCTGGTTTCATATTTTGGCTTTCCTCCTAAAGTAATCTGGTTGCGAAGGGGCAATTGTTCGACAAAAGTTATAAGCGAATTGTTAAACAAAAACTTCCAGACGATAAAAAATTTTATTAGTGATCATGATAATGGCATATTGTCAATTTCTTAATTATTTTTTCTATTCGGATAATAGTTCTTAAATTACTCATACCTCAACGCCTCCACCGGATTCCTCGTGGCCGCTTTCCAGCTTTGCCAACTAACGGTCAGTAGCGCAATTCCCAATGCCAACAAACCGGCCAGTGCAAAAATCCACCAGCTTAGCGAGGTTTTGTAGGCAAAGTTTTCGAGCCATTTATTCATAGCAAAATACGCTATGGGTGTTGCAATTACAAAGGCAATAGCCACCCACTTTACAAAATCGCGGTCGAGTAGGATCATCACTTCCGAAACCCTTGCGCCATTTACTTTGCGGACTCCAATCTCTTTGATGCGGCGTTGGCAGGCAAATAACGACATGGCTAAAATGCCCAAACAACAAATCACAATGGCACAACCTGCAAACAGCGAGAAAGTACGGCGAAACTGAAGTTCCGATTGGTACATTTTTTCAACCGCCTGATCCATGAAGCTGATCTCGACCGGGAAAGAAGGGGAGAGGTCGGCGGTTATTTTTTTAATATTATCTAAAGTTACTGATAGGGATTTAAAATCGCTTGTCTGAATATTTAAAAGACAATATGAAGCATAAGAATCATTTCTAATTGCGAGCGAAATAATAGGCTGATTGACTGGTTTGTAGTGAAAATCTTTTATGACTCCAACAATCTCGTAACTGGAACCCATTGTAACTGTCCCTCCCAAAGGATTGCTTATCTTATTTTCGCGAAGAAATGCTTCATTCACAACAATTTTCTTTTTATCGGATGAAAGATTACCGGAATACAACTGCCCCGAAACCAATTGAAGCCCTAACATTTCAAAGAATTCTGCATCGGCGCTTAAAAGGTCAAAACTGATTTTTTTATTTTCTCCATTCAGGGTTAACTGGGTTTCCCTGGATTGATTGGTATTACCGGGATAAAACTGAGAGAATGAAATCTTCTTTACGGTTGAGATTTCTTCAAGTAGGTTTTTAAAGACGCCTTTCTTTTGGTTTAGCTGCTCTGTCAGCTTAATACTTATGATATTATTCTGGTTAAATCCAAGATTACTGCAACCAAAGTTGACCTGCTTTTGTACCAATATTGTAAAAGCAATTAATACAATGGCGATGATAAATTGCGTGGTTACAAGAACTCCCCTGAGAACAGAGTTGGATGGTCGCTGATCAACTGCCTTTTTCAGATTATCAACAGCTTTTGACGATGAGATGCGCAAAGCTGGAATTAAACTGAATATCAGGCTGAGAATAAAAGTACAGGCAACAGCCATCAACAGGAATGAAGGCATATATATCAATTGTGGATTGAAGTGAATGCCTGTATAATTACTGATAAAAGGAAATAAGGTTCGAACTATTATTATCGCAATAAAAAGCGATATCAAAAACAAGATAAAAGCTTCGAAAAGCACATTTTTAAGGATAATTAACCGGCTTGCACCAATAACCTTCAATACCCCGGTTTGTTTGATTTTGTCCATCCATTGCGATGAAGAAATATTAACAAAATTTACGAGGGCAATCATCAGTACAAGCAAGGCTATGAGGATCAGTATCTGAATTTTTTTCAGGTCGCCGGTTAGAAGATAGGTGCTCCCGAAAAGTGAAAATTTTGAAAAGTAGATTTTTTTTAATGGGGTCAGTTTTGTACTCATGTATTCTTTCCGGTTTTCTTCAGGGAAAAGAGAAAGAATGGCTTTTTCAGTCTCGCCAGAATCAACCCCTTTTTTTAAAAGCAAAAATGTCTGGAAATCACACCATCCCCACTGTGTATATTCACCCTCGTTCTCCTGAACTATTTTTCTGGTTGCAGTATTTGTTACTGCGCTAAAAGTAAGACAAGAGTTATTGTTTGGTTCCTCAAGAACTGCACTTACAGTAATGCTTTTGTTGTTGTTCAGTTTTATCGTCTTTCCAAGAGCCACCTCATTTCCAAAAAGTTTGTGCGACAATGATTTGGTGATCACAACAGACATTGGTTCTTTCAGGGCAGTTTCAGCGTTTCCTTCAATAAAATTGTAAGTAAAAAGCCGGAAGAAATCTTCATCTGCAAAGATCAGGTCTGAGGTGATAGGTTCTTTGTTTTCAGACTGAAACACAGGAGCTTCCCATGTTCCGCTAATCCGGACGGTAGATTCTACCCAGGGAACTTTCATATCAATATGTTCTTTAAGGATACCCGGTGTATAGACATGGTCTTCCAATCCATATAAATAAACCCTGTTTCCGTTTTTTTGATGTGCGTCAGTATTAAGCTCACTATAACAATAAACAGAAAGGACAATTACCAATGTCAAACTAATGGATAAGCCCAACAGGTTAATCAGGTTGGTTGCCGGTTTCCGTACGAAATTCCGGTAGGTTGATTTAAAAATGTTTTGCATGACCAGGTTTGTTTTTGTTAATATTCTTCCAATTAGCCGAATCAGGATGCGCCGGATTAAAAGATTTTCAGGAATAACTCTGTTCTTCCTTCCATTCTTAAATCCTTATTCAGACTATCCTAACATTTGGCTCTCCGCTCTCTACCATCATCACTTTGCTTTCCTTCTCTCTCTCCATTGGAGAGGGTTGGGGAGAGGCTTTTATCACATCTTTCCTGATAATACCATCTTCCAATCGAATAATCCTTTTCCCGTATTCGGCAAATTTTTCGTTGTGAGTCACCTGAATGATGGTCATTCCTTCGTTGTTTAGTTCCCGAAGAACCTCCATGATCATTTCTCCCTGAGTTGTGTGCAGGTTTCCGGTGGGTTCGTCGGCCAGCAGTAGTTTGGGTTTGCCGATGATGGCACGGGCAATACCCACCAATTGCTGTTGCCCTCCGGAAAGTTGCTGCGGGAACAGGTCTTTTTTGGCCACCATGTTGAAACGGTCGAGCAGGTCGGCCACCATCGCCTGACGGTCGCGGCCTTTTACCCCTTTGTAAATCAGCGGAGTTTCGATGTTTTCGTACACGGTCATTTCCTCAATCAGGTGATAGGCCTGAAAAATGAAGCCTATAAAATTGCGGTGATATTCAACCTTGGCTTTTTCTTTCAGGTCGAGAACCGATTTGTCGTAAAGCGAATATTCTCCGGCAGAAGGGGCATCGAGCAGGCCGATGATATTGAGTAAGGTTGACTTACCAGAGCCGCTGGGGCCCATGATGCTCAGGAATTCGCCTTCTTTTACTTCCAAGTTAACAGCTTTCAGCACAAAAGTCCGCTGGAATTTCGAATCGTAATACTTGTCGATGTTGGTTAAGTAGATCATAGTGTCTTGAACTTTGATGTTTTTGATTTAATGACTGACTTTGATGTTTCTATTCACAGTAATTCAATCTCTTCGGTCATTTACCCATTACCTTTCTTTATGCATTTCGCTATTCATAACGCAACGCTTCCACTGGGTTACGGTTGGCAGTGCGCGTGTAATTATAAGCCGCGATCAAGGCTACCAGCAATAATATGAATAGGCTGCATACCATAAATATCCCCCAGTGAAGCGGAATTTTTGTTGCGAAATTCTGCATCCATTTGCTAACTGTCAGCCAAGCTCCTGCTAATCCCAGGAGTACTGCGGGGACGGCAATGAATTCAAGGTCGAGAATAAAAACACGAAGGATATCTGACAATGTTGCACCACTGATACGTCTGATAGCAAGTTCTTTACGGCGACGTGCTGCTTCGTTTGAAGTGTAACCCAACAAGCCAATGACAGTAATGATCAGGATAATGGCATTCCCGGCCATCATGGCATTTCTGAACCCATGTTCCGATTGGTAACTTGCTTTTTGTTCCATCTCCAAACTTTTTACCACGGCATCCTGATAGGGCAAAAACCGATTGAAAATCTCTGTAATCTTTTTCAACATGCCAGCTTCCGAGGTTTCGTTGGTTTTTATCAGGACATAAAACGGGAACGATGAACGTTCGGCCCTTACCTGTTCGAACTTTTCAGCAGGGTAATAATAGAAAACCGAAGGCCGTGAATTGGGATTGGTAATGGTATTGACAATAAAATCGGGAAAAACACCGCGGATAGTCGATTTTCCATGTTCACTAATATCGACTTGTTTGCCCACAACATTTTTCCATCCGTTAAACACCTTTAGCTTTTCAGCGCCTCTTTTGCTGATGAGCAAGTCGTTAACCACGGAATTCTGTTGCGAAAAACTATCTCCTTCAAAAACGGGAATGTCCAGGATCGACAAATAATTTTCATCAATAAAATAAAAATCGGCAATGTTGAACAATTCCTTTTCCCCGTCATCTGAATGAATATTATTACCTGCAGCTCCTTCTATCGGTAATCCATGCCCTAAACCTACTTTTTCAATTTCAGGTACAGCCCGCAATTCATTTAGCAATACGGAGATTTTACTGGCTTCCATTCCGCCTGTAGCGCCAAAGTAAACACCTTTGGTCCGATACCCGTGGTCGGCAGTTATCAGGCTGTTATATTGCATACTAACAATAACCAAAATAGTGAGTATAAAAGAAGCGCCAACAAACTGGAACGAAAGCAATACCAATTTCCACTTGTTCTTCTTTTGCTGATAATCGCGAAACGCTGTTGCCACTGGAATGCGTGAAAAGAACCGCCCCGGCAGGTAGCTGGTTAATATTACCAATAGAATGATAAGGAAAAACAATGGCCATAACACATGGGCATTGAAAACAGAAATAAGTTTATGCCCCAATTGTACTTCGGCCACCGGCCTGAGGATTAAGATTAACAGCAGTGCGCCAACCAGTGAAATAAGAAACAAAAGGACCGTTTCGGAAAGAATAAGCAATTGCAGGTTTTTGGCTTCCGCGCCACAGGTCTTGTGGATGGCCGAGCTTTTAGCCCTTTTTATCAGGGCGCTCAGTGTCAGTAGTATGTAATTCATAAACGATACAAACAGGACCGCAAAAGCTATGGTTGTAAGGATGATAATCATATCTTTTACACCATCGGAGTATAATTTTCTTATGGGTATAAAAGAGTATTTCAGAACCATTCCTCCTTGCTGCTGTTCTATTCTTTCAATCTCCTGATGTTTAACCTGCATTTGGCGAACAGCAGGTGCCAGGCTTTCAGGGCTTACTCCGGGTGAAAGTTTTACAGCAGCATAATAACGGTCGTTGCCCAACCAGTTAGTGGAGCCGTCCCACGAGAAAAACTGCCCGGTGGAAACCATCGAAATAAGTATGTCATATTTGTAGTTGGTATTTTCGGGCAATTCTGCAAAAACCCCGGCAATCGTTATTTTTTTACCCGGATATCTTTTTATCTCGATTACTTTTCCGGTGACATCGCCGCCTATTTCTTCGGCAATCTTACTGGAAACCATGCAGGCCATCGGGCTTTTCAGTATCTCTTTCGGATTCCCGCTAATCAATGGTACCGGAAGCACATCGAACAGGTTTTCGTCGGCCAGTGAAAATTGTGCCTGGTAACTTTTCTTGTCTTCGGTATAAAAAACAGACGAACCGATGTTATTAAGCCTTGTTGCCGCTTCAATGCCAGGAACATCAGCCTTTAAACCGGGGGCGATGGCTCCACTTACCCTTGGAGAACTATCCATCTTATCCAAAGATTTGTCTCTTCTAAAATTCTCGTGTACCACATAAATACGGTTGGTATCGGGATAAAAGCTATCGAAACTGTAATTATAAAGAACTTCCGACAGCAGCAAAAGACCGAATGCCAGTCCTGCAGTCAGCGATATAATCCGTGTGGCAGTGTGTTCCCCTTTTCGGAACAAGCGGCGAAATGCAAGTTTTAAAAGTTTTACCATTGTTTTCTGATTTTTCTAGTTTCTATCATTGTTCTATTTTCGAATCTCTGTAATTGACTGTTGCTCCCGATTCTCCCCCTTCGGAGGAGTTAGAGGGTTTTTTTTATTCATACCTCAAGGCTTCCACCGGGTTTCTCATTGCAATTTTCATCACGTGGTAACAAATGGTGAACTGGGCAATTATGGCGATCAGGATAATTCCAATGATGAAAACGGTAGCGGTAAGTGGTTCCTTATAGGCTCCGGGCATGGTTTTGTAGATGAGCAAAACTGCCGGACAACCGATCAAGACTGCAAATCCAAGCAGACCAATCACTTCAGACGAAAGTTGCCAATAAATAGCGCCCACTGAACTTCCCAGCACCTTTCGTACACCAATTTCTTTTGTTCGCCGCTTAACCGTAAAGAGCATCAGTCCAAAAAGTCCGATGGTGGAGATAAGTAGGGTAATCACAGCAAAAAACATAAACATTCGTTTCATCCATTGCCAGAAAGTGATCGAACCATCCAGAAAAAAAGCGACGTTAAAATCCTTAAATTCAAATGGGTCGTTTGGAAGGATGTTTTCCAACTCGCTGGTTGCTATTTTTTTAGCCTTCTGTTCGTTGCCTGGTGTAAATCGTAATGTTAGCATGCTTGGTCCTGAAATTACATTATCATTCAGGAACATGATATAAGTTGGTATAAGCATGTGCACCGAAAACGGATGGAAATCCTTGACCACTCCAATTACCGGATAGGATTTTCCGTACATGTAAACCTGCTTGCCAATCGGATCGCTCCAGCCAAAGACCTTCATCGCCGTTTCGTTAATGATACAACCCTTATTATCAGCCGGATAATCTTTTGAAAAATTGCGTCCGTGAGCCATCTTTATGTTATAGGTTGGGATGAAATCATAGTTCACGTAATTGCGGCTGATCATTTCTTTTTCATCCGGTGCCGCACCCTCCCAGTTCACATATCCACCAATATTCCCTGTAAAAGGGGTAGTGCTCGAAAACGAAACATCAACAATTTCAGGATGTTGAAGCATTCGGTTTTTAATGGTTCCAAACGGAATACTATCATGAACATTGATTTCGGAATAAAGAATGTTTTTACTGTCGAAGCCCAGGTCCTTATTCAGCATAAAATTGACATGGTTGTAAAGGATGAAGCTCACAATGAGCATGAACAGGGAAATGGAAAACTGGGCAACCACCAATACTTTTTTAATGTTGAAGGATTTTGCGCCATCGTTGAAAATTTTGCCTTTCAGCGCTTTTACCGGATTGTAGGACGAAATGACCATTGATGGATATAATCCGGAAAGGACTCCAACCAGCAGGCTGACCAGGAAAATAAAAAACAACAGCGGGCTGTTTCCCCACAGTGAAAAATCAAAATTCTTTTCCAAAATGCGGTTCATCAGTGGAAAAGAAGCCTGCGCCAAAAATAAAGCCAGGATGGTGGCAAACAGCGCTTGCAAAATAGTTTCGGCAAGAAACTGTGCAGCAATCAACTTTTTTGATGAGCCAATGACCTTTTTGATTCCAATTTCGGTAGAGCGCTGTGTGGAATTGGCCAGCGATAGGTTCACATAATTTACACTTGCAAGCACCAATACCAAAATAGCGGCCAGCGAAAGAATTCCCAAACCAATCAGCATATCGGGCTGGCTGTTGGGCGAGATGTGCAATTTCGAAAGCGGATGAAGGTATGGGGAGCTCTTTTCAAAATCCTTCACGTTTTTAAATGCATCCTTGATTTTGGCATCAACGAGTTTTGGGTCGGCACCTTTCTTCAGAAGCACATAGTTATCGAATTGAATTTTGGTCCAGTTGTCACGGTATTGTGGATCGCCGCCCAACACGGCGTAAGTTGGCATTGACACTAAATAAGTTGCCTTCAGGTTTGAATTTTGAGGGAAATCGGCGTAAACTGCGGAAACAGTCAGCGGAAATCGTTTCCCAATGGAAACCTGTTTCCCCAGGGCATTTCCTACAGGAAAGAGCTTTTTGGATAAAGTTTCTGAAATGGCAATGGTGTTGGGTTCGGTCAATGCATTGGTTTTGTTCCCTTCTTTTATTGTCATAGTGAAAACATCGAATATGGAATTTTCGCTCCAGTAACCGTTTTTTTCGTACAACTGACTGCCATCGGGAAGTGTGAAAAACTGACCTGAACGGGCTCCACCCGAAACCTCGCGCATCAGTAAAACCGTTTCAACTTCAGGCACATCGGCCATTAAATGGTAGCGATAGGCGGCCGGGCTATAAGTGCAAAAATTAATTGGATTCGAATCTTCCTGGCGAGTTTGAACCCGGTAAATATTTTTATAATTACTATTGAATTTGTCGTAGCCCAGTTCGTAACTAATGAGTACACTAAACAAAACAAAAACGGCAAATCCAATAACGAGGTTTGTTTGATTGATAAATGTGAAAACCTTATTATGGCGTATGTTTCGAAAGAAGTTGGTAAAAAAATGTTTGATCATGGCTTTGAGTTTTCAAATAATTTTGTTTTTTGCTTCTTGAATTTCCAGAAACTTTACCAAAATATTAACCAGTTTATATTCAGTGTTTATTTCCATTTTAGAATCTTTGTACTGTCAAGATATTTGACAGAATATGTGTATTGATTTATCAAAGTGTCTGGAACTTTGATTCGCCTGATATTCTGATAGATCTTGATTATTTCCATTTTTCAAAATCATAGTATTCAGCGAATCACAGTAATCATAGTTCAGATATTTTTAGACCAGTACTTCCCCCATCTGCTTTTTCACTTCTTCAGTAATCACCTGTCCATCAAATAGGTTAATAACCCGGTGAGCAAATTCGGAATCGTGCATTGAGTGGGTTACCATCACGATGGTGGTTCCTTCGCGGTTCAGTTCGGTGAGTAGGTTCATCACTTCCAGTCCGTTCTTCGAGTCGAGGTTACCGGTTGGCTCATCAGCCAGGATTAGTTTTGGGTTGGCAACCACGGCTCGGGCGATAGCTACACGCTGCTGCTGTCCTCCGGAAAGTTGCTGCGGAAAGTGTTTTTTCCGGTGACTGATTTTCATACGTTCCAGCACTTTTTCGACCATTTCCTTGCGCTCTCTGGCGCTCAATTTCAGGTAGATGAGTGGAAGTTCGACATTTTCATAGACGTTTAGCTCGTCAATGAGGTTAAAACTCTGGAACACGAAGCCGATGTTGCCTTTCCGGAGCAAAGTGCGGTTGCGTTCTTTAAATCCGCCAACTTCCTGGTTGTCGAAAAAATACTCTCCGGAAGTTGGATTGTCCAACAAGCCGATAATGTTCAGCAAAGTTGACTTGCCGCAGCCCGAAGGCCCCATGATGGCTACAAATTCGCCCTTCTGTATATGAAGGTTCACCTCGCTCAACGCACTGGTTTCAATCTCTTCGGTGCGGAACACTTTGTTTAGATTTACTGTTCGTATCATAAAAAATGGGAATATGGAGAAGGGAATCCGGAGTCTGGAAAAGGGAACCCGGCAATTCATCTTTTCCTGTGTTTTTAACTAAATCGTTCTTTTCTGATTTTAATTAATTGATATAGTTGTGCTGAAATTTTTCTCGTGTTTTCAAATTGAAGTTGGTAATCTGCTTCACTAATAAAACCTAATCTGAAAGCAATCAACAATTGAGTGCGCACTTCACCGGCAGAACCTTTTGAGATATAGAGAAAGTGGATGTATTCTTTATTCGATTGTCGTTCAAAACCTTCGGCAATATTAGATGGAACAGATACAGCAGCACGGCAAATCTGATCTTTGAAAGAATAATCTTTACAATCTTTCAAAATTCGATAGATGTTGACACTAAGTTCAATTGCATTTTGCCAAACATCAAGGTCTTCAAATTTTTCAATTTTTGTCGTCATAAGTGATGGATTTAAGTTTATAACTGAAAGTTATGAAGATAAATTCAAAGTTTCTCCCTTTTCCGGTTTCCGGTCTTCTTTTTCCGTTGTTCCTTTTCCAGTCTCCTGTCTCCCTTTTCCAGTCTCCGGTCACCGAAAGGTGATCCGGTCATTTGTCCCAAACATCTCATACCCTGAAGTAATTACTTTTTCGCCGGCATTGAGGCCTTCCAGAACTTCGTAATACTGCGGGTTTTGCTTGCCGATTTTGATGTTCCGTTTGGTTGCTTCAGTTTCGTCCTGATTCAGAACAAAAACCCATTGCCCCCCTGTGCTTTGGAAGAATCCACCGCGTGGCAGTAATACTGCTTTGCCCGATTCTCCCAATTCGAGTTTGATGTGATAGCTTTGTCCGGTTCGGATGTTGTCCGGAGTAGTACCGTCAAATACCATATCAATTTCGAACTGTCCGTTTCGAACTTCCGGATAAACCTTCCTGACTTTCAGGTTAAAGACGGTTCCATTGCGGTCTAAGCTGGCCGGAAGATCACGTTTGACACGGTCTATATAGTGTTCATCAATCAGTGCTTTAATCTTGAAATTGTCGAGTACATTGATCTGACCAATGCGTTGGCCTTCGTTAATCCGTTGTCCGATTTCTGCATCCAGCATTCCCAATTGGCCGTTGACCGGCGCTTTCACGTTCAGGTTATCGAGTCGTTCGCGAACCAGTACCAACATCTGACGCATTTTTACAAGGTCCGATTCCAACGATTGCATTGAGGTAAGCCTGATTAAGGAATCATTTTTGGCTTTCACTTTATTGATCTCGAGCATATTTCCTTCGTATTCGTAATCTTCTTTGGCCTGAAGAAAATCTTCTTTCGAAATCAGTTGTTCGTCAAAAAGCGCTTTGTTCTGCTCGAACGACCGCTTTTTTCGGTTCAGGCGGTACCGGCTGTCAAGTATATTTTTGCGAGATTGAATTAACTCCGTTTCGAAGCTGATTCGGGTGTTCCGCAGGTAGTTCTCTTTTTCGGCCAGGGCAGCTTCACTGTTCAGGATGGTTTGGTACAACTGCCGGTTTTCAAGCCGAAGAATAACATCACCTTTCTGAACCATTGTTCCTTCTTCAATGAACCGCTCTTCTACCTGTCCGCCTTCGATAGCATCCAGATAAATGGTGGTGATCGGTTCAACCTGACCAATTACCGTGATGTAATCATTAAACAAACTTTCTTCCACAGTGCTGATGGTTAACTTTTCTTTTTCAGCCCTGAAGGTTGAGGCATTTTCAGTAAAAATTACTTTGTACAACAAAAAGACGAACGCTAATCCTCCGGCTATCCAGATGATGTGTTTTGGTCTCAAACCTTTTTTCTTTTCTATGACTTTATCCATTCCCATTGGAGCCTCCCCCGACCCCTCCGAGGGAGGGGAGAAAGCCCCCGAACTCGGATATAGTCGTTTTTTAAATTTGTTTTGAACTTACTTTATTTATCTAATTACATTTTAATATTACGTCAATCTATCCTCTCCGCTTTTTTCAAGTTCCCTCTCTTAAGGAGAGGGCTAGGGAGAGGCTTCTTCTTTGTCCTCCCCCTTCGGGGGAGTTAGAGGGGGCTTGGGCTTCCTATTCCCAGAACCGCGTTCCCTTATAAAAATCAAGCGTTCGTTTCTTAATTTCGAGGGTCAGCTTTGAGTGCAAAACCTGACTGGCGGTGCTGGCCAGACGATTTTTAACCGTATAAAATTCAATAGCATTGGTCATTCCCTGGTCAAATTTCTTTTGTGCGGCCTGAAAAGCCAGTTTGTCGGCTTCCAGTTGATTTCTGGATTGTTGAAGTTCTTTCCATGATGCGTTCAGATCGTTGTAGTTTTGTTGCATTTCATACAAAAGATTCTGCTTCGATTGGTTTAGCTTCGTTTCGGCTTGTTCCGAAATCAGTTTTGATTGCCTGACGTCAAACCGAATAGCATTTTTGCTGAATACAGGAATACTCAACCTGGCTCCGATGAACTGACTTTGGTTGTTTTTGATCTGGCTGTTGAAAGCGATAGTCTGTTGGCCCGCATCTTTGTTGGTTTCATAAAATCCTGTATTATAGGCTGCCTGAAAACTGATGGAAGGAAAAAATCCGGCTTTTTGAATTTTCACATCTTTCTGGCTGGCCATCCAATCGTTTTCATACATCCGGATGTAGGGTGATCGCTGACTGTGTTCTTTGAAAAGTTCAGCAATATCGGATGTGATTACATCTGCAGCAATCATATTTTCATCCTCACTGGCCAGCGTAATTTGCCGATCAGGAGGCAGGTTCATCGCTTTCTTCAATCTAATCCAGGCCGATGCGATATTGTTGGCGCTCTGAATGCACAAGAGTTCATCCTTTTCAAGGTTGGCTTTTACCTCCAGCAATTCAGTCTGGGCCTTTAGGCCTGTGGTAACCAGAATCTCAGTTTTTTTCACATTCATTACCGAAATCCCTTTTTGCTCATTGGCAATTTTTAAAATTTCTTCCTGGTAAACGAGGTTAAAAAAGGCATTCATCACTTCAAAAGCTAAGTCGTCAGTGGCATTTTCACGATAATTTTCAACAGATTCTTTTCTGAATTTCTGGTACCTGATCTGGTTTTGAAGTATAAAACCCCGGAAGACATCCATTGAAGCTGCTATGTAATAGGAATTATTAAAGAACGATGTGTTGATAATACCGTTGGTGTTGGGATCAATCGACCGGCCGTAATTTCTGCCGGCATCTGCACCGGCGCCAATTCCGGGCAACAGGTTCCATTTCGATTTCTGGTAACTTTGGCTGGCAATCTGCTCGCTTAAATCATCCTGGTGTAATTGCAGGTTGTTTTTAATGGCATAAGTAATACATTCATTCAGCGACCAATTTTTCTGAGCGTTCACTTGTAAACCCAATATCAACAAAATCAGGAATACCAAAGATTTTGCCGGACGTTTCACTCTAATACAACTGAATAAATAAAAAGTAAATGAGTAGTTTTTCATGGATCTATGAAGAAGATATATACTAAAAACCTCACTTTCGCTTCTTATTGTATTGCCATGCTGAAAATCACTATCAGAATTTGTTCGTTTCATTTTTCTGCAATTTGAAAAAGACCGTGCCAGAATGATGCCAAAAATATAAATGTGCTATCAATCAATATCTTGCTATAATGATCGCTTGTAATGAGTTAAAATAATTGACAATAGTTTGTAAAAATATTTGACACTCTATTGATTTTGGTTTCAACAGCTTGTAACTTTGATAAGAAAATCATCCCTTAACTCACCCCGAAGCCCGCTAGCGGCCTTCCCCCCTCTCTACTCGTAGAGAGGGGAAAGACGATCGGAACGATCGGCTGGGGTGAGTTGAGAAAATACAACTGATTATTTTTAATTCCCCGCAAATCAAAAAAATGGCCAAAGGAAACATTCTTATAATTGACGATAACAAAAGTATTTTGAGCGCTCTTGAAATTTTACTGATTCCCGAATTTCAAACAGTTACCACACTTTCTGATCCGAACCAGATACCCACTGAATTACGGAAGACGGATTACAACCTGGTGGTGCTTGACATGAATTTTAACGCCGGAATAAATACCGGAAATGAAGGAATTTACTGGTTGGGACGCATCAAAGAAATCAATCCGGAAATTTCGGTAGTGATGATCACTGCCTTTGGCGATGTTGAATTAACAGTTAAAGCCCTGAAAACCGGAGCAACTGATTTTGTGCTGAAACCCTGGGACAATGCCAAATTACTGGCTACCTTGAAATCGGCGCTTCAGCTAAATTGGTCAAAGAAAGAGGTAAACAGCCTGAAAGAGAAGGAAAAGGGTTTAAAAAATGAGATCAACCGTGAACAGAAATTCATTATAGGTTCGTCACCGCAGTTGACGAGTGTGCTCAATCTGGTTCGAAAAGTAGCTAAAACTGATGCTAACGTACTAATTACCGGTGAAAACGGTACAGGCAAGGAACTGATCGCACAGGAAATTCACCGGCTCTCGAAACGTGCTGAAGAAGTTCTGGTGAGCGTGGATATGGGCGCCATCACCGAAACCTTGTTCGAAAGTGAACTATTCGGTCATGTGAAAGGTGCATTTACCGATGCCCGCGAAAATCGTCCCGGTAAATTTGAAATAGCCGACAAAGGAAGCCTTTTCCTGGATGAAATAGGCAATCTCTCGTTTCATCTTCAGGCTAAATTGCTGGCAGCCATTCAGAACCGGCAAATTTCGCGTATTGGTTCAAATCAAACAGTTCCGGTTGATATCCGGTTGATTTGTGCCACCAATAAAAATCTGGAAAATATGGTTCAGGAGGGATTGTTTCGCGAAGATTTGCTTTACCGGATTAATACCATACAAGTTGAAGTTCCGCCACTTCGCGAAAGGGGAAATGATATTCTGGTGCTTGCTGAGTTTTTCCTGAAAAAATACGCCTCAAAATACAACAAGCCGAATATCAAAATTAATCAGAAGGCTCAGGATAAGCTATTAAAATATGAGTGGCCGGGAAATATTCGCGAATTGCAGCACACCATTGAGAAAGCGGTTATTCTGAGCGATAACAATGTGTTGAAACCTGAAGATTTCTTTATGCGGCCTATCCTTTCAGGAAAAAATATTACACCCGAAATAACACTAGAAGAAATGGAAAAACGCATGATCAAGCTCGCCATCGAAAAAAATGGCGGAAATCTAAGCGCGGCTGCTGACCAGTTGGGAATTACCCGCCAAACACTCTATAACAAAATCAAAAAATCCGGACAATGATCAGCCGAAACCTCTATTTTCAAATCATTGTCAGGATTGTACTGATTGTTTTGCTTAGTCTGGCCGCTGGTTTTTTGCTGGCTTCCGGCCAATCGGTGACTCTGATTCTGTTTTGCTTTTTTCTGATCGTAATCCTGATTTTCACCCTGATCAGTTATATAAATTCAACCAACCGAAAGATCAGCTATTTCCTGGAATCGGTTCAAAACGAAGATTCAATGCTTTCTTTTCCAACCAATATTACTGACAAGTCAATCCGTGAAATCTACCAGGGTCTAAATAAGGTTAATAGCCAGATTCAGCAGTTAAAAATTGAAGGCCGTCAACAGGAACAGTATTTTCAAACCTTGCTCGAACATGTAGCAATGGGAATTGTAACTTTTAACTCCAGGGGTTTTGTGCTTCATGCTAACTCGGCCGCAAAAAAAATGCTTGGCATCAGGGTACTTACCCACATCAACCAGTTGGAACGGATCAACAGGAACCTGTTTCAGACAGTACAAAACATAAAACCTTTTGAACAAAGACTGGTGACGATGTCAACCGAGTTGGGTACTACCGATTTATCCATTAAATCGACCTCTATCAGAACCAAAAATGACGAGCTGATGCTTCTGTCTATTCAGGATATCAGAAACGAACTGGATGAAAAAGAACTGGACTCGTGGATGAAACTAATAAGGGTGCTTATGCACGAGATCATGAATTCCATTGCGCCAATCACTTCTCTGGCCGAAAGTTTGAGCAAATTTTTCACTATTAAAGACCGACAAGTATTGCCGGAAGAAATCGATGAAAAAATAATTGGGATGACTGTCCACGGGCTGAATGTGATTAACGAACAAGGTAAAGGGCTGATGCAGTTTGTGGAATCGTACCGTAAGCTGACCCGCCTGCCCAAGCCCAACAAAAATTCATTCAGGGTTGAGGAATTGATCAACCGGATTAAAGTGCTGTATTTATCGCTCGAAAACAGCGATCTGGTGATACTGAAAGTCTCCATTAATCCACCTGACATGGAGCTGGTTGCTGACGAAAAACTGATTTCTCAGGTTCTTATCAATTTGACAAAAAATGCGTTGCAGGCCAATGAAATGAACCCGGAAGGTAAAATTCAGATCACAGCCGGTTTTAATGCAGAGCATCGCCCCGAAATTCGGGTAGCAGACAATGGCCCGGGAATTCCTGATGAAATTATTGAACAGATATTTGTGCCGTTTTTTACCACCCGAGAGAATGGTTCGGGTATTGGATTGAGTCTTTCCAGACAGATTATGAGGCTGCACGGTGGGAGCCTACAGGCAAAATCGGTTCCGGGCAGGGAAACTGTTTTTAGTTTGATCTTTTAGTGCTGTTTTTAAGGCCACACAAAGTTCTGTTATTATTATAGAGTAAATGAAAACCACATAGACCACATATTTTTTGCATATCTCTTTTTCTCAATGCATTCTATGTACCCATGTGGTTTCCTTTATTTCTTGTGTATTTGTTATTGTTTCTGAACTGGAACCGTATCTTTTTTCAGGGCCAGTCCATCGGCAGTCATGATCCATGTTTTTCCAACCATATCACCATCCCACATGTTTTCCGTGTTTTCAATATCATAAATGATGTCAGCCATTTTTTTACCGAGGTAAACTGACTTTCCTTCCGGAACTTTCAGGGTCATCGTAACTTCCTGTTCGCGCCATTTAGCATTTTCTTTCAGAAAATAATACGGATCAAATATCATAGTTGAATCTTTTTGGCTGAAATTATATTCAATCTGTTCCACATTATTCTGGGCATCTTCGGTACTGCTGCCACGTGCCCGTTTTTTAATCAGGAGCAGATATTCGTCGGTACTGCTTTTTTCAACAGAAAACCGCGGATGTCCAAGCATTTTTTCTTTCCCGTTCACCACTGCAATCTTCATGCGGTCGAGTGATATATGGTCGTCAATCATCGATTCATACAAATCGTCAGATGTTTCAAGATAAAGAGTTTTGCAAACAGTACATTCTACTTTTTGGGTAATGGTTTGGCTCGACTGTTTTCCAAAGTTTCCAACCTGACTCACACTCACTACAATTAATGTGATAAGGGCGACCAGCCAAAGTCCGAATGTTCCCAATCCAATCAGTTTGTTGTTGGTTTTATACCTGAATAATAACTTGGTGCCAATAAACAGGATAAGCAATATTGGAATCCCAACCAGAACCGAAATCGCGATCAGAGAAATGGTATAAGCTTCAGGACTGACAAAGTGCTCCAGCAATCCAGTCATGTTGATGTCTGAATCCCATCCGAAGTCCCACGGGCCTCCACTCATGAAGGAATGTCCTACAGCGATTGAGGTGACAAAGGCAATTAAACTGGCTATTCCACCGATGATCAGTGCAGCTCCAAACAACAGAACAACTATCCGGAGAAAAACTCTAAGTACGCTTGTTACCACATCTCCAAAGCGTTCGATGCGGGTTTGGCCTTTTTCGTTTGTTGGCGTATTCATGAACTTGTTGTAGCTTTCGCCAACTTCGTTCATTTCTTCTTTAATTGATTTTTCGATATTCGAAATTGTCGCTTCTTTTCCTTTCATTTCAAGCCTTTGTGCTGTCGTCTTTGCTTTAGGTACTGCAATCCAAAGTACTATATAAACAATCATAGCTGTACCCGCGCTCAGGAAGAAGGCCAGAACAAAAATTACCCTTAGGATTACCAGATCTATATTGAAATAGGCGCCCATTCCTGAACAAACCCCACCAAGTACCCGGCTGTCGCCATCGCGATAGAGGCGTCGGCGCATTTTCTGTTCAGTATCCGCTGATTCTCCCTTAGGTTGAGTTTTAGTGGAAGCATCTTCGTCGCCGGCCTCTAAAAAATCTTCCGGTTTGCCCATTCGCGCTATCACTTCTTCAACCATTATATTGGTGATAACTTCAACCTTATTGCTTGTTTTTTCGATGAAAAGCTCGGAAATCCGTGCTTCAATATCCTGAAGTATTTCCTGACCTTCGATGGCTGTGCCGAAATGGCGGTTAAGCATATGCAGATATCGTTGCAGATTTTCGTAGGCATCATCATCAATATGGAAAATGCTGCCACTGATATTTATTGTAAATGTCTTTTTCATTTTAGATATTTTTTCTGATTGTTTCTTTATACTGAAAAGGACCTATTTATGTTCCTTTATCATTCTGACTGCTTCAACCAGTTCATCCCATGAGGATCCCATTTCGTTCAGGAAATAGCTGCCCTCTTCGGTAAGTTCATAGTATTTACGCGGCGGCCCCTGGGTTGATTCTTCCCATTTATAGGCCAGTAATCCGTCGTTTTTCAGACGGGTAAGCAGTGGGTAAAGTGTTCCTTCCACAACGATCATCTTCGAACGGCTAAGTTCTTCAATGATGTCGCTTGCGTATAAAGGTTTTCCTTCGATTACCAGCAGGATGCAGTATTCGAGAACCCCTTTGCGCATTTGAGCTTTTGTATTGTTCAGATCCATTGTTTTTCCTCCTAAAAATTTAATCTTAATCGATCTTCTCCATTGTTCCCAATTAAATCATGAATCCAAAATGGATTCATGATTTCTGTTTTCTGTGCATTGTTTCTGTTTTCCATGGCTTTGAGTTTTTTATGGCATCTACCTTTCTTTACATTGTTATTGGCTTTACAAACATACGAATTTTAAATGGAACTATGCAACACAAAGTACTAAAATTTTTTAATTTTTTTATTGTTTTTTTAATTGTCTGTTAATCAAGAGATTTTGGAATGAGAATCTTAACCGGTTTCAGGTTTTTCCGGATGGTAGTGAATTTCTAAGGTAGTTAATTAATCAATATTTTTCGGAAAACTGGTTGTCCGTTTTCCGGTTCAAGGGCAAATAAATACAGTCCGGGTCTGAAATTATTAATATCAACAGTGGTTTGAAAGAAGTTGTTGCCCATCGAAAATTGTTTACTGAACACCAGCATACCTGATGAATTATATGCTTTCAATACCAGTTTTTCAATTGTATTTTTAGTCTGAAACTGAACATTTAACAGATCGGATGCAGGAACCGGAAAGAAAAGTACTTCGCCTGATGAAAGCAGTATTGGATTTACTGCTGTGCCAAAATCCTGAATTACCAGGTTGTCGATCATCCATCCCCAACCATGCGAATATGGATCAGAAAACAAGCGAAACCTGATCTGAATGGTATCACCGGCAATAAAATTCTTATTGGCCAGTAAATCAATTTCACGTTTCACAAACAAATCTTTGGTGGGCACCGCAGCGCTGTTCTGACCGAACATTTTACTATTGAACAAATCGAACCACGATTTCTGGGAATTGCTGTCATATCCGTCAAGCAATGGTTTCCAATTGGTTCCGCCATCTTTCGAACCTTCAACGATCACATAATCCCAGAAATTTTCGTCTCCAAATTTAGAACCTGTTTCACCCGGTTCAACCAAAACAATTTCGTCGAAAGTCATTTTGCCTCCTGTTTTCAAGATAACCGGATATTTCAGAAGGGAGGTAAAATTAAAATTCATATCGTCGGTATCCGGACTTTTATAAGGATGTGCCGAATTCAAAGCCGGACTATCAAAACCAGTGACTGTACTCATGGTAAAATCGGCACTTATAAAGTCAAGAGTTTCTGAATTGAAATTGTTGATATATTTATCCACTGGTTTTTGAATACCTTGAATGTAAAATGTATTGTAACCGCTTAATGGCAAACGTCCGATATTACTATTTGAGGAAACATCGGTTGCTATAACACGGTACTGAACCTTATCTCCATCCTTAACCGATCCTTCAGGAAAAACCAGGTTCCCGGTGTACAAATCGTTGGTGTCGTTGGTTAATGTAAGGCTTTTTATTATTCCGCCATTTACAAAATATTCAAGACTAACTGATTTTATGCCCATATTATCGGTTGCTTCTACATCAATTTTCGCAGACAAACTGGTGGTTAGCATGTATTTGACTGGTTCATGCTTCAAAACCGGAACAACTTTATCGGGCCCAATTTTGAAACTCAAATAACGTGTTGGAGCCATGGATGGAAATTTATAGCTTCTTTTTTTCGAATCGGTGGCAGAAAAATAATATCGGATTTCACCATTAAGGGTTTGAGGTAGTTGGGCATTAAATATTGTTGGCACACTGGTAACCTTCAACCTGATCGAATCAGTTTTTGCAAAGCTGCCCGACAAATAGTATAAATAGTTTCTGGTCGAATCAAGGTCAAAATCACTTTCAATTTTCGCATCAATGTTGATTGGAGCTGAAACAAACTCCATATCTTTCAGTTGTTTGTGCTTGATTGTGATTGTTTTCCACCCCATATCGTACATCATGGCCAGCGAATTGGGCCCCGGATTGTGAATGGCCTCTCCTTTCCCTGTAAACGGTGTCATCAGCGAATTCGGATCGCCGTTAGAATAAGTAGCGTCGTCGAGATGATAAATGCTAGATCCGGCATCCCAGGTAGTCGGCGCATAAAGTCGGGGCAGATTACCTTCAATAAGTTTAGTGTCAAATACCAGCCAACCCGAAGTTAAGCCCAGATTCAAAGTGATGGAAGGATTTTGGAAAATACTCGTATTCACTAACCGGTCGCCATTTTTATTTTCAACAAACTGATCAAAGGCAGCAGATAATCCATCATCACCATATCCCCCTCTTCCGCGACTTGAATAAAAATATCCGGAGTAACCCAGCCCATGAGTCAATTCGTGAAGAACAGTGGAAACAAAATCGTATTGGTTGGCTGGTGTTTTTCCGTCAGTTCCGAAATACCAGTTGCTGATATCTTTGTTGAAGGCGGCAGTAATATCATATTCAGTAGTTAAATTGACTTCTTCGCCCAACATTTTCTCTACCAATGCCACCGGATAATAACAATTCCATATCTGGGTAGAGTTGAAATTTTTTATGTAATCGGACGGTGCACAGCTTCCTAAAACATCACTATTGAGACTTTTCATACTGGCCTTTACGCGAATAGGAACGGGAGAATAAATCAGATTTTGCCAAATATCAACGGCATATTGAAATGCCTGTTGCGCTTCAGGGGAAAAATCAATATAGCTGACTTCAATGGTAGCTTTTTTTAATGAGCCGGATTTCAAGTTCCCGGGATTTCCGGCAGGAGGTTTGATAAAGGAATGATAAGATTCGTGAGATGCATAACATACCAGAGGAGGCAATTTAATTCCTTCCTTTTTCCATGATTCCTTCCCAAAACTCATCATCCCCAATATAAGGAACAAAATTACACTCAGTTTTATCCTCATTTTATAAATATGTTATTAACCAATAGTTTACAGGTCTCAAATTTAATCGCATTAATGACAATCAAGAAAATAAATGACCTAAAAATACCTACTTTCAGGTCAATCTGAATTCGAAAGTAACCGAATTAATAGCGATTTTTAATCTATATTTGTCTGTAATACATTCTCATTAACAATTCAGCTATGAAGTTTCCTTTTTTGATTCTCATTTTTTCCCTCGTATCATTGACAGTCTCAGCCGACAAGCCTGTAAAAATTTTTAATGAATTGTATCGTCCGCAGTTTCATTTTACTCCCGAAAAAAACTGGCATAACGATCCGAACGGCCTGGTCTTTTACAAAGGAGAATATCATCTGTTTTATCAGTACAATCCTTTCGGAAATGAATGGGGCTACATGCACTGGGGACATGCAATCAGCACCGACCTGGTGCATTGGGAACATTTGCCAATAGCTTTGTTTCCGGATAATGATTCGAAAGATAAAGAATTATGTACGGCTTTTTCAGGTTGTGGGTTAATTGACTACAATAACCTTACCGGATTACAAAAAGGCGAAGAAAAAACCATTTTGCTTTTTTATACCAGCCAGAAATGCGGTCAACGACTTGCATACAGCAACGATAAAGGCAGGACCTGGTTAAAATATGAGAAAAATCCTATTATAGCTTTTGACGAAACCGACGATGCCCGCGACCCGAAAGTATTTTGGCACGAAGCAAGCAAACAGTTTGTAATGGTTTTATACCGCAAACCAAACAACGACGACAAGCAAAAGGGAGTTTCATTTTACACCTCTCAAAACCTGATTAACTGGGATTTAAAAAGTCACTTACCTGGCTTTTTTGAATGTCCGGATTTAGTTGAACTATCGGTAAACCGAAGGGCTGACGACAAGAAATGGGTTTTGTTTGATGGCGATGGAAGTTATGTTATCGGATCATTTAATAGTGAAAAGTTTGTGCCCGATTCGCCCAAAATGCCCGGCGATTTTGGCGCCAACTACTATGCCACTCAGACCTGGAGCAATATACCGGAATCTGATGGAAGAACTATACAGATTGCCTGGATGAAGGGAGGCGAATTTACTGGAATGCCATTTAATGGTCAAATGACTTTCCCCTGTGAGTTATCACTTAAAAAATTCACCGAAGGCATAAAGCTGGTTCGCAAGCCGATAAAAGAAATTGAACTTCTGCATGAGAAAGGGGAGAAATGGGAAAATGAAAACCTGATACCTGGCCTCAATAAAAATCTGATTCGCGGAGTGAAAGGAGATTGTTTGCACATCATTGGAAGCTTCAAAATCAAATCGGCCGATAGTTTTGGATTTGTTATCCGGTTAGATAAAAAAAACAACGGAACCGAACTTATGTATAACGTAAAGGCTAAGACACTGAGTTGCATGGGAAAATCAGCAGTCGTTGAGCCTGTTGATGCCACCCTGAAACTCGAAATCCTACTGGACCGAAGTTCAATCGAAATTTTTGCCAACGAAGGTAAGGTTGTAATGAGTTCATGTTTTTCTCCTCTTGAAAACGCAAATGGATTATACCTTTTCAATACGGGCGGCGAAATTCTCGTTGAAAAACTTGAAATCTATCCATTGGAATCGATCTGGGAAAAAGAAAAATAATGAATATGAAAGCAATAGTAAAAATAAGGCCGGAAAAAGGGATATGGATGGCCGATGTTCCAATGCCTTGGGTGGGTCCGAACGATGTTCTGATAAAGGTTAAAAAATCGGCCATTTGTGGAACCGATCTGCATATCTACAAATGGGACGAATGGGCACAGAATACCATCAAAACCCCATTGGTGATTGGTCACGAATATATGGGAATTGTTGTCGAAAAAGGTTCAGAAGTTTCGCGTGTTCACCTTGGTGAACGGGTCACTGTCGAAGGCCATATTTCATGCGGATTTTGCCGTAATTGCCGTCGCGGCCGTCAACACATCTGTGATCATACTATTGGGATAGGGGTCAGTCGTGACGGAGGTTTCGCCGAATATGTTTCGGTACCCGCCTCAAACGTTCTGAAAGTGGATGAACGGATTTCGGACGAGCTCATGTCGGTGATGGATCCGCTGGGAAATGCCACACACACTGCACTTTCATTCCCGTTGCTGGGAGAAGATGTGCTGATCACCGGTATTGGGGGGCCAATCGGAGCGATGGCTACAGCAGTTTGTAAATTCGCTGGAGCCAGGTATATTGTTGGCACTGATTTGAGCGAATATCGCCGAAATCTGGCCCTCAAAATGGGAGCAACTAAAGTTATTGATCCGCGCCAAGAAAGCATCAAAGATGTCCTAAAATCGCTAGGAATGGTCGGCGGTTTCGATATTGGTCTGGAGTGCAGCGGATCGGCAACCGCTTTTAGCGACATGGTTGAAAATATGTACAACGGCGGAAAAGTTTCGCTGCTTGGTCTCCTACCTTCTTCAACCCAGTTAAACTGGAGTAAATTAATATTTAAAGGACTGACCCTTAAAGGAATATATGGACGTGAAATGTATGAAACCTGGTACCAGATGGAAATGATGCTTTCACACGGCCTGGATATTAGTCCCGTAATCACTCATCGTTTTCCTGCCGATGGTTTTCTGCAAGCTTTCCAAATCATGGAAGAAGGTAATTGCGGGAAAATAATTCTGAACTGGGAATAATGGTATCAAAAATCAATATCTACCATCACCGGACAATGATCAGAATGAACTGCTGAAGGTATAATAGATGCATTCATTATTTTATCTTTCAATTCGCTCGTAACCATGTGGTAATCAATACGCCAGCCCTTGTTATTCTTTCTTGCTCCTGCCCTGTAACTCCACCATGAATATTGATGTGGTTCAGAATTAATTTCTCTAAAACTATCAACATATCCATCGTCAACAAATCTGGAAAACCACTCACGTTCTTCAGGCAAAAATCCAGATGTACCCTGTTGTTTTTCAGGGTTATGAATATCAATCCAAAGTCTGCAAATATTATAGTCACCAGAAATAATTAACTTGGACCTGGTTTGTCTAAGTTCGTTCAGATAAGAATGAAAATCGGTAAGAAAATCCATTTTAAATTCCTGTCTCACTCCCCCGGTTGTACCTGAAGGAAAATAGGCATTAATTACCGAAATATCACCAAAATCAGCTCTGATTACCCGGCCTTCAACATCGTATTTTGAATTACCCATACCATAAACTACCCGATCGGGTTTCTGCTTGGTAAATATTGCGACTCCGCTGTATCCGGGTTTTACTGCTGAAGCTACATAACCGAAATAACCCAGATTTTCAAAATCAGTTTCCTGCATTTGTCCTGGTTGTGCTTTTATTTCCTGAAAACAAATTATATCCGGATCAACTTCTGCCAAGAAGCTAATTAATCCTTTATTTAAAGCAGACCGAATCCCATTAACATTATAGCTTAAAATCCTTTTCACAATTTTTCGTACTTTTGATTCATATTAAACGAGTTGCTAAAGTATAACGAATTAAATTAAAGAGAAAATATCCATTGAAAAAAGGTATTGTCATCAAATCAACTGGCAGTTGGTACACGGTAAAAACAGAAGACGGTAATTTTATTGAAAGCAGAATAAAAGGAAATTTGCGGCTTAAGGGAATTAGAAGCACCAATCCAATTGCCGTTGGAGATCAGGTTGAATTAACTGAAACAAAAGAAGATAACAATGCCGATGGACTGACGGTTGGCTTCATTTCGAAAATATATCCACGAAAAAATTACATTATCCGTAAGTCGCCAAATCTATCCAAAGAATCCCACATTATTGCTGCAAATATTGATCAGGCCTTTTTGATCGTTACCATTCAATATCCGGTAACTACGACTACTTTCATCGACCGGTTTCTGGTTTCAGCAGAAGCATACCGAATACCCTGTCATGTCATTTTCAATAAAATTGATCTTTACAATGAAGAACAGATTGCTTTAATGAATTCATTAATTGCCATTTATGAAAATGCCGGATATCTTTGTCTGAAGATATCAGCACAAATGCATATCGGGATCGATGAACTAAAATCGATGATGGTCAATAAAACAAATGTATTTTCAGGTCATTCAGGAGTCGGGAAATCAACCATCATTAATATTCTTCATCCACTTGGAAATTTAAAAACCGGAGAGATTTCTGAAGCCCATTATTCCGGGAAACATACCACCACCAACTCCGAAATGTATGAATTTGAATTTGGCGGATTTATTATAGACACACCAGGCATAAAAGGATTTGGAGTACTCGAAATGGTCAAGGAAGAAATTTCACACTACTTTCCGGAAATATTCAGACTTCTGAACGAATGCCAGTATTATAATTGCACACACACTCACGAACCGCAGTGTGCAGTAAAAAAATCGGTTGAAGAAGGTAAAATCGCACTCAGCAGATATCAATCTTATCTTGGATTGCTCGAGGGTGAGGAAAAGTATCGGAATTAACCTATTTCGGTTCCTGAAAACAAAACTAAAAGTTCAAACTAAATGCCAATTAAACTGATTTATTTCAAACAGTTAGCCTATAAAAATCAAAGACTAAACGTGCTTTAGAATCGCCTATTTCGTTAGCCACCTCCCGGTAGCTGTGTTTTTTCATGTTCTCAACGCTTTTAAATCGCTTCAGAATGGCAGTTATCGTCTTCTCTCCTATTCCGGAAATATTTTCCAGTTCAGATTTTACAAAATCACCAGATCGCTTGTTTCGATGAAAGGTAATTCCGAACCGGTGGGCCTCATCACGCAATTGTTGAATAATTTTTAAGGTCTCCGAATTTTTATCCAGATACAATGGAACAGAATCTCCCGGAAAATAAATCTCCTCCAAACGTTTTGCGATTCCAATGACAGATATATTTCCGCGAAGATCAAGTTTTTCCAACGCGTTTAAAGCTGCGCTCAACTGCCCCTTCCCTCCATCAATAATTATCAGTTGTGGTAATGACTGCTCTTCTTCTTTCAATCGTTTATATCTCCGTAAAACGACTTCCTCCATCGAAGCAAAATCATTGGGCCCCTCAACTGATTTGACATTAAAATGACGGTAATCTTTTTTTGATGGACGTGTATTTCTAAATACCACGCATGAAGAAACCGGATTTGTCCCTTGCAGATTGCTGTTGTCGAAACACTCAATATGCACCGGCTGGACTTTAAGTTGAAGATCCTTTTGCATGGTTTCCAAAATTCGGGATGCATTTTTCTCGGTTTTTGAAACCAATTGATGTTTCATCTTCTCGATTCGGAAGTATTTTGCATTACGTTCTGAAAGTTCAAGAAGCTTCTTTTTATCCCCTTGTTTCGGTATTTGAGTTTTAACACCTTCTAACTGGATACTTATTTTAAACGGAACCAAAATTTCTTTTGCATTGCTGAATATTTTCTGTCTGATATCCACAATGGCAAATTCCAAAAGCTCGTCAGACGATTCATCCAGGACTTTCTTAATTTCCATGGTATAGGTCTGGATAATAGCGCCACGAATGATTTTAAGATAATTCACGTATGCAAAAGCTTCATCCACTTCTATGGTGAAAACATCCACATCATTAATAGTATTACTAACTACCGTTGAGCGTGATTGAAACTTTTCGAGTAAATCAAGTTTTTCTTTCACAATTGCAGCATCCTCAAACTTCATTTCAACGGAATACTGTCGCATTATATCCTTGAGATATTTAATAACTCCCGTGATGTTACCTTTCAATATCTCCTTGATCTGATCAATACTTTTCTGGTAGTTGTCAGACTCAATTTTACCAATACAAGGAGCATTGCAATTACCAATATGAAATTCCAGACAAACTCTGAATTTCTTTTGACGTATGTTTTCTTCGTACAGATTCAATTTACAATTTCGCAGTTTGAACAGCTTACTAAAAAGATCGAGTAACATCCGAACGGTTAATATAGAAGTATATGGTCCGAAATAAGTTGACCCGTCACGTATCACATTTCTTGTTTGAAAGACTCTGGGAAAAGGTTCGTTTTTAATAACGATCCACGGATAGGTTTTATCATCCTTTAGCCTGATATTATATCTGGGTTGATATTTTTTTATGAGGTTGTTTTCAAGAAGCAAAGCGTCCTGCTCGGTTTCAACAACCATGTGTTTGATTTCAGCAATACTTCTGACAAGTAAAGCTGTTTTCCGGTTCTGTTGATTTTTGTTTAAATAGGAAGTAACTCTCTTCTTCAAATTCTTGGCTTTCCCAACATAAATGATTTTTCCCAAAGAATCGAAGTACTGATAGATTCCAGGTTGATCAGGCAAGACAGAAACCAAAGATTTTAAATATTCAAGATTTTTCACAACCATCAGAAAGAGTCATTTTTGGGCAGTCTAATATTGAATTACGGAATGGGTATCATACCGTGCCAATTCTTTCTTATTTTCCGTCTGAATAAAAGTTAAATCAATTATAAACGAGAAATAAATGCGTTTGACATTCATTTGCTTTACCAAATTCAGCGCTGCAAGAGCTGTGCCTCCTGTTGCCAATAAATCATCATGGATTAGCACAATGTCATTTTCGCTCAATGCATCAACATGCATTTCAATGGTATCCACACCATATTCCAACTCATACGATTCCTTTACGACGTCTGCCGGTAGTTTTCCCTTTTTACGAATGGGAACAAAACCGGCATTAATACAATACGCAACCGCTCCGCCAACAATAAAACCACGTGATTCAAGAGAAACTATTTTTGTAATTCCTTTGTCCCGGTAATAATCAGATATTTGATCAACTACACTTTTAAAAGCTATCGGTTCTTTTAAAAGTGTGGTTATATCTTTAAAACTGATACCTTCAATGGGGTAATTCTCAATAGTACGAACAAAGCTTTTAAGATCCATAATTAGATTTTTCAGTTCCACGTGGAACACTAACGACCAAGTAATACAAGTAACACATTAATATCTGATGGACTTACACCGCTGATCCGACTCGCCTGACCAATTGTTTCAGGTTGAATTTCGGAAAGCTTTTCTCTGGCCTCAGTACTTATTGTAGATATTTTAGTATAATCAAACTTTCCATCAATACTAATATTTTCAAGCCTTTTGAACTTATTGGCTACCAATTTTTCCCGATCAATATATCCCGCATATTTGATCGCAATCTCTGCAGATTCCAAGATTTCAGTAAAACGATCTTCCGGAATACCTTTCAAGAACGACTTAAAAGGCTTAATTTCTTCATTCAAATCAAAAATTGAAATCTGAGGACGCAAAATAATATCAATCAGTTTCACACCTTGCTTAAGAATTACTGTTCCTTTCTCTTTTAATATATGATCAATATATTGCGGCTTAATGGAGAAATTAGTAACAAATTCGATGATCTGATCAACAGCATTTTTCTTCTCAATTACTAAATCCAGCCTGTCCTTCCGGGCTAAACCGAGCTCAAATGATCGAGAGGTCAGCCTAAAATCAGCATTGTCTTGTCTCAGTAAAATCCTGTATTCTGCCCTTGATGTAAACATACGATAAGGTTCATCAACACCCTTGGTAACTAAATCATCAACCAGAACCCCGATATAAGCTTCATCCCGATTAAGAACAAACGGACTTAATCCATGCACATTTTGATGAGCATTTATCCCGGCAATTAAACCCTGGGCAGCGGCTTCTTCATAACCAGTGGTCCCGTTAATCTGACCGGAAAAGAAAAGATTTGAAATGAGTTTAGTTTCCAGAGTATGGGTCAATTGAGTAGGATCAAAATAATCATATTCAATAGCATATCCTGGTCTGAAAATCCGAACATTCTCCAAACCCGGAACTTCCTTAAGGGCTCGTAACTGGATGTCCCAGGGCAAAGAAGACGAAAAGCCATTCAAATAATACTCAATGGTGGACTCCCCTTCAGGTTCAAGAAATAACTGATGAGAAGTTCTTTCAGTGAAAGTTACAATTTTTGCTTCTATGCTTGGGCAATAACGTGGACCTGTTCCAACAATCGTCCCGTTATACATGGGTGAGTCAGCAAATCCTTCTTCTAAAATTGAATGTACTTTCTCGTTTGTATAGGTTATCCAACAGCTTTTTTGCTTCAAAGTAGATTTAACTTCCGGTAGAAACGAGAATTTTTGAATATTCTCATCACCTTCCTGTTCTTGCAATTTCGAAAAATCAATTGACCGTCCATCAATACGAACAGGGGTACCCGTTTTTAATCTTCCGGTTTTAAAACCCAAACTGAACAATTGATCTGAAATATGGTAGGATGCATTTTCTCCAATACGACCGCCTTCCATCTGCGATTTTCCGATGTGCATCAGGCCATTTAAAAAAGTACCGTTGGTTAAAATTACAGATTTGGAGTAAAAATCAACCCCAATTCTTGTTTTAACACCGTTCACCTTATTGTCCCTGATATGCAAAGAAACAACAGCATCCTGCCATAAATCCAAATTATCGGTATTTTCCAAAACGTTACGCCAAATTTCAGTGAAACGGAAACGGTCGCACTGTGATCGTGGGCTCCACATTGCCGGACCTTTAGACCGGTTGAGCATTCGAAACTGAATGCTTGACTGATCAGTAACAATACCTGAATACCCTCCCAAGGCATCAATTTCACGGACCATCTGACCCTTTGCTATTCCTCCCATAGCCGGATTGCACGACATCTGAGCATATTTGGTCATGTCCATTGTAATTAACAATGTTTTTGAACCTAAATTTGCCGAAGCACATGCCGCTTCACATCCGGCATGACCTCCACCCACAACAATTACATCGTAAATCGGTAACATTATTACTACAATATATATAATTAAATAACTGTCAATATCTTAAGATAAATATCTTCTTTAGTGGTCATTATGTTTTTATCTTTTTTACTCTTATCCATATATCCTAACAAATGCAAAACTCCATGAATTAATATCCGATGAATCTCATTTTCAAAACTGGTGTTATAAGTTCCCGCATTTTCTTTTACCCGGTCAACACTAATAAAAATGTCACCTTGAACTAAATTATCTTTAACATAGCCGAACGTGATAATATCGGTATAATAATCATGATCCAGGTATTTTTTATTCATCTCCAATAAATAGCCGTCGGAACAAAATATAAATGAAATATCTCCGACAGATTTTCCTTCCGAAACAATTACATTCTTAATCCAGCGAATTAATATCCTTTTCTTCAACTTTGGAACGGGGGCATCTTCACTGAAAAATTTTACACTCATTAGTTGAAATTGTATTTAATCCTCACTTTTCTTCCACCTTCGAAATAGTCCAGTTCATCGGCAAAACTACGGATAAGAAAAACTCCGCGTCCATTTTCATTTTTAATGTTTTCTTCAGAAGTGGGATCTTTTAAACAGTCTGCCGAAAAACCATCACCTTCATCAGTAACTTCAATAGATAATTCCTTTTCCACACATTTTACCTTAATACATATTTTTTTTAACATATTCAATTTATTACCATGAACAATTGAATTTGTTAAAGCTTCACTTAGTCCTAAAAAAACCTGATTAAAATAAGAATGATCCAGATTAGATTCTGCAAATACCTCTTCTAAAAACAACCTCGCGTTGTTTATATTGTTTAGATTTGAAGATATGACCAATAAATGTTCCAATATTAATCCTTTATCTTGTTCAGGAATTGATTGTATTTTTGATCATAAAAAGACCGTAACTTATAATTATTTCGTTTGATCTTTTCATTTTCATTCTTTAAACTATTATTATACTCAAAATAACCTTCCGGGTTTCCCTTCCTGATATCAATTGCTGTTTTTGATTCGCGTTTATCATCAAAATCGCGTTCTATTTCAGACTTTTCGGCATCAAGTAGTTTTGATAATATTAAATTCTGCCGGTTGATTAATTCGGTACTTATATTGCGGTTAATAAGATCTTTTATTGATTGTTCCAGAAGCTGATCAATAGCTTTTAATTGCGATTGGGCCTTTGAACCCACCGTACTACCATTTAACATCTCACGGATCAATTGCTGCATAATCTCTTGTTGAGCAAGCGTTTGTCCAATACTTTTACTCATTTTGCCCATATCGCCCTTTTTCATCTGGTCAATCATCTGCTGTAACTGATCTTTAATCGAATTCTGACTGTCCTTCAGTTTTTTCATTCCGGGCTTCGATCCTTTACTTCCAGGCTTATCGCAATCTTCATCGCTTTCGCCATCACTATTTTGTTGTTTTTTGATATTTTCAAGAGCTTCACTTAAAAATAAGGCCAGGTTGTTTGCCGCTGTTATGGAATACTGCTGGTACATACCGGAACCACCAATGTTTCCGGATTCCAGTTGATCAAACGAAGAAATGGTATTGGTTTCGAGGGCAAGCATTTCTTTGTTTATTATAGCGCTTATCTCTGGAGTCCGTTTTGACAAAGCATACAACGAATCCTTGATAAACACAACCTGCCCACCGATGTTTTTTTGCCTGATTTTTAATTCGTTGATTATTGGATTATTAATATCAACATTAATCAACTTATTTAAAATCTTTTCCTGATCAAAAGAAACCAAAATCAAATTATCCAGAATTTGTTTTAAATCCTCAATATTAGCCTCATTTTGTTTTTTCTTATTACTCTTAAGCATTTGATCCATTGCAAAAACAAGTTGATCGAGGCTTTTAATATTATTCTCAATTTCTGAAGATGTTTTGCGCTTATTTCCTTTTTTAAGCTCAGTTATGACTTTGTTGTAATTGTCTTTTATTTCTGAAAATTCCTGGTCAAACTTGAATAAATTCATCGGTTTCTGAAGGGTTTTATTTAATTCAAGTGTTCCTGAATAGTCTTTTTCAATATTTTCTAAAAGCAATAAATTTTCCTTCTCTGTTTCATTTAACAGATTTAAATCAGGCTTTTTGTCCAGCTTTTCAATTGCCACATTCTCCGATTCAGCTATTTTTTTTAATCCCTCAAGAATTCTTTCAACCTTTTGTTCAACCTTCATTTTCTTCAGTAACTGCATATTTTTATCCAACTGTTTTGAAAGATCATCAATTTTCAAATCCATCTGATTCGATAACTGATCAAATTTCTTTAAATCAAACTGTTTGGCTAATTCATTAAATTCCTCGAAAAGCTTCTTTAAATCATCGCTGAATACTTCATTCAACAATTCTTCAATTTCTTGTTGCTTCTTCAGAATATCTTGTTTCTCCTCCGAAAACGAATTCATAAAATTATTCACATCCTTATTTTGTTGACTGATCTGATTCAAAACCTTTTGCAGTTCGGTTTTTTTACTCATAATTTCCTTAACCGTCTGAAATTTTTCCCATTCAGATACCTCCGAATTAATCTGTTTCATCCTGAAGTTTTCAAATTCATTTTGAATTTCTTCGGTAAGTTTGGCGCTTTTCTCAAATAGTTGATCCAACGATTTAAAATCAGAATTCTCCCTGGACAATATCTCCTGATAGTCAGGAAAATTAAAAGTAAAAGTTTCGCTTATCGCTCGTTTATAATGGTTGATGATGTCGTTGTCAGAAACCGAAAAGTAGTACTTGAAAGATTTCCCCAAACTTTTAACTGTTTCGAAATTAAATGAATAGTAAAAATCCTGAATCAATAAAAATGGGGTAAAAGGAACATTTATCACACTGTCTTTTCCTTCAACACTCATATTAAAACTGAGCTGACTAAAACCATAGTCATCAACTATATTTCCTTTAAAATGAAAGGTTTTAAAATCAACGGAATCAATTACCTGTACAACTTTAATTTCAGGAAATAAATCGGATATGGTTTGAATTTTATATACCAAACTATTTCGAATATCAAGTTTCGAATTTTTGATTGAAATACTATAATCCACATCTCTCATAATTTGCTTACTAACTTCAAATGATTTTCCGTCACGACTGGCCACAACACGGCTACTATCATTAAAAACCAAGCTTAGACTGTCTGTATCAACTGTTGTAAAAATCCATTTCAAATTTGTTCCGGCCACTAATTTTAAATCACCAATATTCTGAAGTATTTCACTACTCATATTTGTATAAGATGGAGGAATAATTTCAACGCTGAATGAAGAAATATACGGCTTATTTAAAACTGTAATCCTGAAAATTTCTGAAACATACTTTTTATCAGTAAAATAGATAGAAACTGAACTATTTACGTTTTCAATCTTATAACTAAATAAATCAGCTTCCTTTGACATCATAAAACGATTACCGCTAATATCTACATACATCACTTCAGGTATTTCTTTTCCCGTGCAACGTAATTTTAATTCCACAGTTTCACCAGTAATTATTTCCAAATCCGTGTTTAAAAGTTCAAATGTGTATGGGGCTGGTTTTTCGAAACGTTGCTGATAATGTATAAGCCGTACAGAACTTTCAGTAAATAAATCAGGAGAAGCAGCAAACAAACTTATAAAGAGAAGTATTACACCTAAAAAAACAGCAAATATCACCTTCAAATCTTTAAACCTAATGGCATCAGAAAAACTGAATATTTTTAGCTCTCTTATTTTCTGTTCAATACTGGCTTTTTGTAAATTGCTTGAGTATATGGAATCCGTTTGATTTGCCAATTCCACAATATTGATAAGCCGATCTCTAATTTCAGGATAAGTATGTTGCAACTGAGAAGAAACATCGTAATAAGAAAGCCTCTTTCCAAAACCTAAAAGTTTGGTTAGAGGAACAATTAGAAAATAAAAACTAATAAACAGAGTTAGTAAAATAGTAATCAGTAAAAGGGTAAATTTAATTTTAGGATCGAAATAATTGAAGTATTCAAGACCTGAAATACAGCTATAGTAAACTACTAAGAGAATAATAAAGAATATTATACCTCTTACAAACCGATAAAAGTAAAACTTCCTGATATAGGAATTCAGTTTATCAACAAACTGTTTATAGCTTTTTTCCATACTTCTAATAAGTTCAATTTTAAACACTTACATTTCTGTGTTTTTAACATTAAACCAAAAATGATGTTTATAAAATTGAAGTAAAAATCAAAAAATAATAGCAAAGATATTCATAGAAATTTGTAATAGATATTTTTTTTAAATCATGCAACAAGATTTTTTCAAATCTATTCAGTCAACATTTGAACAAAAAAAAATAAATTTATCTCACTTTTTTATTAAGAATTTTTTAAACTAACAATTGTTATTATAAAATAGAGTATCTTTAAAATCACAGTTTTGAGTTGTTTATACCTTGTTTAAAAAAATATATAAAAATCTGTTTTCAATTAAAACAAGCAAAATTTAAAAAAGATTTAAAGCTTATTAACCGGATATAATCATATTCATATTTTATAATTTAATTTAAACTATATTAATGCTAATATAAAATTTAATGCCCGCAAATTATAAAATATGAAAATTGAGGGTATCCTTTTGGTTAAAATAAGAATATATGATATAGATTGAAAGACATTGTATGGAGGAGAGACTAAGTATATTACTGGTAGAGGATAATCTGTTAAATCAACGTATTGTTACGTTCAGTTTAAAAAGATATAACCACGAAGTGACCATTGCCAATCATGGAGTTGAAGCAATAGAAAAATTTCGTGAGCAAAAATTTGATGTGATTTTAATGGATATCATGATGCCGGTTATGGATGGCCTTGAAGCGACTGTTAAAATCCGGGAGATTGAGAATCAAAGCAATTTAAAAAGCAGAACTCCTATTATTGCGCTTACAGCCAATACTATGGATAATGATCGTGATAAATGTATATCATACGGGATGGATGAATTTATGGCTAAACCTTTTGATATGGAAAGACTAAAATCCATTTTTTTTGAGTTGAATATTCCATCCTGATTTAACCTTCTGGTATAGCAAAACATCAAACTTTATTTGTTTACTTTTGGCTGGGAATAAAAGCTAAAAATGAACGAACATTTCGATTTCAGGGATGAATCTCTTTCGGAAAATGAAAAAGAGATTGATAAACAATTGCGACCATTGGAATTTAACGATTTCAGCGGTCAGAGTAAAATTGTTGAAAATCTGAAAATATTTGTCAAAGCTGCCAGGATGCGCGGCGAAGCTCTTGACCATGTGTTGTTGCATGGTCCGCCCGGACTTGGAAAAACTACGCTTTCAAGCATTATTGCCAATGAATTGGGTGTCTCGCTGAAATTAACATCGGGACCAGTATTGGATAAACCAGGCGATTTAGCTGGTTTATTAACCAACCTGGAACCAAATTCGGTTTTGTTTATTGATGAGATCCACCGTTTAAGTCCAATTGTCGAAGAATACCTGTATTCGGCAATGGAAGATTACAAAATAGACATCATGATTGATAAGGGACCCAGTGCGCGGTCCATACAGATCGAATTAAACCCTTTTACTTTAATTGGAGCTACAACACGTTCTGGGTTATTAACAAGTCCCCTGCGGGCCCGCTTTGGTATCAAGGCGCATCTGGAGTACTACGATGTTGATGTACTCACCAAAATTGTCAAACGTTCAGCTTCTATCATGGATGTTAAAATTGAAAATCTGGCAGCTTTGGAAATAGCAACTAGAAGTCGCGGTACACCCCGAATAGTGAACGCTTTACTTCGCCGGGTGCGCGATTTTGCCCAGGTAAAAGGAAATGGCCAGATTGATTTGGATATTACTTTGTATTCGCTGGATGCCTTAAATATAGACAAATTTGGTTTAGACGAAATGGATAATAGAATACTTACCACCATCATTGATAAATTCAAAGGCGGACCGGTCGGCCTTTCAACTATCTCAACTGCAGTTGGTGAAGATTCAGGAACTATTGAAGAAGTTTACGAGCCATTTCTGATCAAGGAAGGATTTATGAAGCGGACTCCCCGGGGAAGGGAAGTGACTGAATTAGCATATAAACATCTGGGTAAAATCCACTACGGCGACTCTCCTACCCTTTTTTAACGAGTTTGATTTCAAATAATTTAGGATAAAATTTTCCAGTTACATACATCCTTTTTGTTGCCGGATCAATGGCGATTCCATTCAGCACGTCAACTTGTTTGTCAGGATTCGACATGGTGAGAATTCCATCCAGATTTGCTTTGGCAATCACTTTTCCGGTTAACGGATCAATTTTTACAATCAGGTTAGTGGAATAAACATTGGCATAAATAAAACCTTCTGAGTACTCTAATTCATTCAAATAATAAACAGGTTCTTTATCGTCATACACCTGGATTTTTTTAACGGTTTTATAAGTTTCTGGATTAATGTAGGTTAGTACGTTGGTTCCGTCGCTCATAATCAGGTTTTGCTCGTCATGGGTCATTCCCCAGCCTTCAGTCGGTTCAAAACGAAAACTATCGGCCAAAGCCATATTTTCGAGTTCGTAAATAAATCCGGTTTTTGTTTTATAGGTTAACTGAAAAATCCGGTTATTAAAAATAGTAATTCCTTCGCCGAAATACCGATCGGCCAGTTTTACTGATTGCAGTGTTTTACCGGTTTTCAGGTTGGTTTTATATATGGCCGATTTAGCGTTTTCTCCGGTACTTTCGTATAGAAATCCATTGTGGATTTCAAGCCCTTCAGTAAAAAATGTATTGTTGTGCGGATACGATTGTACCAACTCATATCCGTATTGTTCTGGAATTATATCCGATAAAACTTCAAATGTTTTGTAATAAACGCCCTCTACCCCATCGGTCTTGACTGCAACTACCTTGACGGTATGTTTGCCAATATTTTTAAATTTTTTCAGGTATGAAGTAAATTCAGCATCCCTAGCTGAAGCTACCTGAACCGAATCAACAAAGATTTTGGTTTCCTGTAATTCACCATCTCTCAATTTTACCGCAATCCCAATTTTGATATCGTCGCCATAAATAATTTTTTTATGAACAGATTCGATCGTAATTTGAACAGCAGGTTTCCGCGACCGGTTCGATTTATTTGAACATGAAAATGAGCTGATAAACAAGGCAAAAGCGATAAATAAGGCAAATAGTCTGAAATTCATTCAATGTGTTTTAAACTGGCTTCAAATATAAAACATTTTAAAATCAATTGACTTTCAAGCTAATTTTTGACCACTGTAAAAGATTTAGGTTTGTATCTTTGGCAAAAATTTCAGGATTGTGGGTGCATTAAAAAGACTTGCAGGCGAAACAGCCATTTATGGCATGAGCAGCATCATTGGGCGCTTTCTGAACTGGTGGCTGGTTCCTTATTATTCCCGGATTTTCCTTCCTGAAGAATATGGGGTGGTGACCAATTTATATTCGTATGTCGCTTTTTTACTGGTAATCCTCACCTTCGGCATGGAAACCGGCTTCTTCAGGTATGCCAATAAAACCAGGGATCACGAAAAAATATATGCTACCAGCGCATTTTCCCTTTTCGGAAGTTCACTGTTTTTCGTGCTTACCGTATTTATTTTCTCCGGAAATCTGGCTGGTTTTCTGGATTATAACAATAGTGCTCAATACATCAGATGGCTGGCCGTGATTGTTGCGCTCGATGCAGCTACAGCCATTCCGTTCGCCAATTTGCGCCACGAAGGAAAAGCCGTGCGATTTGCCACGCTAAAAATGGTCAATATCTTTTTCAACATCTTCTTCAACATTTTTTTTCTTACCGTTTGTCCTTATATCCTGAAAATTAATCCGGAAAGTGTAGTCCGTTTTATTTATAACCCTGAATTTGGCGTAGGATATGTTTTTGTGGCCAACCTGATTGCTTCGGTGATTACGCTCGTGATGCTTATTCCTGAAATCCGCAAGATAAAACTGATTTTCGACTGGAGCTTGTTCCGGGAAATGTTCTGGTACTCCTTCCCTATCTTGCTGGTTGGAATTTTCGGAATGGTCAACCAGAACATTGATAAAATTCTTATTCCTGAATTGGTGCCTGCCAGCCAGAAACCCATGGAACAGCTCGGAATTTACGGCGCCAATTACAAACTTGCCATTCTGATGAACATGTTTATTCAGGCATTTCGTTATTCTTTCGAGCCATTCTTTTTCAGCCATCAGAAAAACAGCGATTCCCGATTAATTTATGCCCAGGTGATGAAATATTTCGTCATTTTCGGGTTACTGATATTTTTAGGAATTACTTTGTTTATTGATGTCTTTAAAATCATCATCGGGGTCGAATATCACTCAGGATTAAAGGTAGTTCCGGCTGTTTTGATGGCCAACTTGTTTATGGGAATCTATTTCAACCTGTCGCTCTGGTACAAGCTGTCGGACAAAACCTGGATGGGTGCCTGGATTGCCGGAATTGGCGCCGTGTTGACAATTGCTGCCAATGTGGTACTTATTCCGGTTATGGGCTACATGGGATCGGCCTATGCGGTGTTGGTTTGTTTTGTGATCATGACCGTTATTTCGTACATCATCGGCCAAAAATACTACCAGGTTGACTATGACCTGAAACGAATTCTGATGTATCTGGGTGTTGGAGTTGGGTTTTTTTATCTCTCAGGATGGCTGCATTTTACATCTTTATTGGTACAGTACAGTTTGAATATCAGTTTATTCGCTGCATTTTTAGCGCTGGTGTTTTTTACTGAAAAAAAGGATATCCGAAGTTTATTGAGACTTTAGTCTAATAAAATACTTTTTAGTATTATTTTTGAAAATTATTTTATCTTTTATGGAAAAATTGAAAATCGCCGTGGCAAGCGATCATGCCGGATTTGTTCGGAAACAGGCTGTAATGAAATACCTTCGGGAACAAGGAATTGAATTCAGGGATTTTGGCGCTTTTTCGGCTGAAAGCAGTGATTACCCCGATTTTGCACATCCGTTGGCCGAGGCTGTAAGCAAAGGCGAATTCAATGAAGGAATAACCTTTTGCGGAAGCGGAAATGGTATTAACATGACGGCCAATAAACATCAGGGAATACGTTCGGCCATCTGCTGGTTGCCCGAAATAGCCGAACTGGCCCGCAAGCACAACGATGCCAATGTTTGCGCACTTCCGGCCCGATATATTACCGACGACGAAGCGATCGAAATTGTTAAAATATTTTTAACCACCGACTTCGAAGGTGGCCGCCATGTGAACAGAATTAACAAGATACCTGTATAAACCAAATGTCGGAACAAAAGGACATATTTTTAAAAAAGTCTGGGGAAATTGCATTTGACCTGAAACATCGGGCGACGATCAGATTCAACATTGCCAAATACGATATGGCTGTTGATCGCGGAATGAAACGATATTCAAATCTGCAATTGGCAAAAACACGCGCTTCGTTTGTCAAATCTCAGGCAATTAATCATTTGTACGATTATTTACTTCAGTTTGAAAAAAATATAACCGCGAACGGAGCTAACGTTATCTGGGCCGAAAATACTGATGAAGCCATTGAGGCCGTAAAGAAAATCCTGATCAGTAACAATTCAAAATTTGTGGTTAAAAGCAAGTCAATGACCACCGAAGAAATTGAATTGAACCATCACCTTGAAGAGATTGGGGTAGAACCACTCGAAACCGATTTGGGCGAATACATCGTACAACTGGCAGGCGAAAAACCGTACCACATTGTAACACCCTGTATGCACAAATCGCGTCAGGATATTGCTGAGCTTTTTACTGAAAAATTTAATACCCCCGAAGGCAGTACGCCAGAATATCTGGCGGCCTGGGTCAGGCAAAAACTTCGCACCAAATTTACTGCTGCTGATGTTGGAATTACAGGAGCCAACTTTCTGGTTGCCGACGTAGGCGGAATTGCATTGACCGAAAATGAAGGCAATGCACTGATGTCGGTTTCGTTCCCCAAAATACACATCGTTATTGCCGGAATTGAAAAAATTATTCCGCGGATGCAGGATTTAGCTTTAATGTGGCCAATCCTTGCAGCACATGGAACTGGTCAACAGATTTCGGTTTACAATTCGCTGATTACCGGCCCCAAAAAGACTGGCGAAACGGACGGGCCTGAAAAAATGATCGTGATTCTGTTAGACAACAAACGTTCTGAACTTTACCAGAACGATGATCAATATGAAGCGCTGAAATGCATCCGCTGCGGAGCATGCCTGAACGCCTGCCCGATTTACAGAAACATTGGCGGATATACCTATGATGCCACTTACAGCGGACCGATCGGCTCAGTAATCACTCCATTTTTTAAGGGTTTAAAAGAATACAACCACCTTAGTTCGGCTTGTTCGGTTTGTGGAAAATGCACCGAAGTTTGTCCGGTAAAAATACCGCTTCATCACATGTTGCTGATCAACCGGCGCGATGCAGTGAGGGCGGGGGCTGGCGGATTTATCTGGAATTCTGGAATGAAAGGATATGAATTTGCTTTTTCAAAACGGAGCAGACTTGATTTGCTGGGAGGAAAAACAAAAAATACTTTGGCTGTGTTAGGGGCGAATGCTTTGGGTGAGAAAAAGCAAATACCCAAACTGACCGATCAATCATTTAGCAAACAATGGACAATTAAAAAATAAAACCTATGCTATCTAATACATGTAAATATGCAGTAAGGGCGCTCATTTATCTCGGAAAATTTTCTGCCGATGGTACCAAAATTGGTATTAAAAAAATTTCTGCCGACCTGGCTATTCCAACTCCTTTTTTAGGGAAAATTCTTCAAAACCTGGTGAAACAAAAGGTATTGGTTTCGACCAAAGGGCCCAACGGTGGATTTGGCCTGGGCAAAAAGTCCAATGAAATATCGCTCTACGACATTGTTCGTATTGTTGACGGAGAAGACTTTTTCAAAAATTGCCTGATTGGACTTCAGCCTTGTTCAACTCACGAAAACAACGAGAAACCCTGCCCCGTACATTCCCGGTTTGGCCCCATCCGCGCCCAATTACTGCAGTTTTATCAGGAAACCACCATTGCCGGAATTTTGGGGGATATGATGGGTTTCGAAGATTTGATCCGGCTCTAATTTCCTGATGGCCGGAATTTACATTCATATTCCCTTTTGCCGTAAACGATGCCATTACTGCGATTTTTTTAAAACGACCGACTTAAGCCAGAAAGCAAGGTTATTGGCTGGTTTGAAAACTGAACTGGAAAGCCGGGCTTCAGAGATGGCCTCCGAAGAAATAAATACCATTTACCTTGGTGGAGGAACCCCTTCAGTTCTTTCGATTGATGAACTGCATGATCTGCTAAAGACCATCCGTCAGAATTATTTGGTTTCGGCTGAGGTGGAAATAACTTTGGAGGCCAACCCCGACGACTTAAACCAGACCCTATTATCAACGTTAAAAAAGATCGGCTTCAATCGTTTAAGTATGGGAATTCAGTCGTTTTCCGAAGCCGACCTGAAACTCATGAATCGCCGGCATAGTGTTGTGCAAGCCTTTCATTCAGTAGAATGGGCAAAGAAAGCCGGTTTTGCTAATATCAGCATAGATCTGATCTACGGATTGCCGGATCAGACCCTGGAGGAATGGGAGCGTAATGTGCGAATAGCGGTTGAACTTGATGTACAGCATATTTCGGCGTATAACCTGACCTACCACGAAGGCACTGTTTTTTACGACCAGCTTAAAAAAGGAATCCTTAAGGAATTGCCTGATGAACTTAGCATTCAGCAATTTGAGCTGCTCATCCGGATATTAAAAGAAGCCGGATTCGAGCATTACGAGATTTCGAATTTCTGCAAGCCCGGCCTGTATTCACAACACAATTCGTCATACTGGAAAAGTAAAAAATACCTCGGCATCGGCCCGTCAGCTCATTCGTTTGATTTTAACAGCCGACGTTGGAACGTTTCTTCCATTTCAAGATATCTTGACGGACTTGAAAACAACCGACCCTACTCCGAAACCGAAATCCTGACCGAACAAGACCGCTACAACGATTTTATCATTACTGGTTTGCGCACGAAATGGGGCATATTAAAAGATGATATTCAGGCTAAGTTCCCGTTAAAATATTTCACCCATTTTCAGAAGCTTGAAGAAAAATATATCAAGTCGGGACATATAGTAAACACTTCAGGAATAGTTTGTTTAAGTCAGGAAGGAATGTATATTTCCGATAAAATTACAGAAGACTTCATGGTTGTGTCGAAACACCTGTAACATGTATTTCATTCATGTTATAAATCCATATCTTTGCAGCTTGAAAAATCTATATGGTAATGATCGTAAAAATTGTCAATCAATCCGATAATCCGTTACCGGAATACAGTACAATTCATTCTGCAGGCATGGATCTTCGTGCCAATCTGATTGAACCCATTGTTTTAAAACCGCTTCAAAGGGCGCTTGTTCCCACCGGTTTGTTCGTTGAATTACCGGTTGGTTATGAAGCCCAGATTAGGCCCAGGAGCGGCCTGGCACTGAAAAAGGGAATTACGGTGCTGAATTCTCCGGGAACTATTGATGCTGATTATCGTGGCGAGATAGGAATTATTCTGATCAATCTATCGAACGAAGAATTTGTCATACAGCATGGCGAGCGGATATGCCAGATGGTGATTGCCAATCATGAACATATTGGATGGAAATCGGTTGAAATATTGGAAGAAACTGGCCGTGGAACCGGAGGGTTCGGTCATACAGGTAAAAAGTAAAACGAATGAAAAACAGATATTTAGCATACATTGCTTTTGTTGCAATCCTGTCTTCCTCTTGCGGAACGACTAAAAAACAGGCAATTTCTGATGTTCAGACTAAGCCTGAAATGGAAGAAAAGAGCATTTCGGATGATGATAAAAATGAATTTGAATATACATTTATCGAAGGCCTGAAGCAAAAGATGATCGGAAATCAGCAGGCAGCTATTACACTTTTTTCGAAATGCCTCGAGATCAATCCGACTTCATCTTCAGCCATGTTCGAACTGGCCAAAATATACAGCAGCAATGGCGACCTGACCAGTTCGTCGCTTTTGCTTGAAAAGGCAATTAACATTGATCCCCAAAATAAGTGGCACAAAGTTTTGCTCGCTCAGATTTATCAGCAGGGAAAACAGTATAAAAAGGCAGCCGATTTATACCAGCAGCTCTATACGATTGATCCTGAAAACCTGGAATACCTGTATATGAACGCCTCCCTTCTTTCGTCAGCCGAAAAGTTTGATCAGGCTATTGAGGTTTACAATGAGCTTGAAAAAAAGATTGGGATTAACGACCAGATTTCGGTCGAAAAACAACAAATTTATCAGTCAGCCGGAAAGAAAAAAGAAGCTCAGGCCGAACTTCAGAAACTCATTGATTTCAACCCAAAAGAGCCACGCTATTATGGGTTGATGGCCGATTATTACCTTTCGGAAAAGGATGAAGCAAATGCCCTTAAATACTACCTCAAAATTCTGGAAATTGATCCGGATAATGGGTTTGTACTATTTTCGCTTACTTCTTTTTACAGGCAGAAAGAAGATAAAGAAAAAGCCTGGGAATATGTCCGCAGGGGATTTCTGAATAAAACGGCTGATGTTGAAACCAAAATTCAGTATTACATGATGATCATGGCCGAACCGGAAAAACCGTTTTTTACTGCTGATCAGGTTGATGAACTGGTGAATATCCTGGTGAAAACCAACGCAGACGATTACCGTGTTTTTACTGTTTATGCCGAATATCTGATCAGCAAAGGAAAACTGGCTGAAGCCCGCGACCAACTCCGTAAAGTGCTTGAAACCAACAAAGACAATTACATGATATGGGAGCGCATGCTCATGATCAGTAACGATTTGCTCGATTTTAAAGGAATTTACACCGATGCGGAAAAAGCCCTCGAACTGTTTCCAAATCAGCCTTTGTTGTATGGTTTGAGGGCTGTTGCCTGCCTGCAGCTCGAAAAGTATTCCGAAGCGCTCAACATCCTAAACGAAGGTGAACCGTATTTACTGGATAATAAACCGATGAAAATTCAGTTTGATTTATACCGGGCCGAAGCCAATTACAAGTTGGATAGGGTAGAGGAGGCTTTCAAGGCTTTTGACGCTGTTATTCAACTTGACCCTGAGAATTGGCTGGCCATGAATAATTATGCTTATTATCTGTCGTTGAGGAACGAAAACCTGGAGAAAGCCGAACAATTAAGTGGCAGGGCGGTTAGGGCCAATCCCGAAAATTCGACCTATCTGGATACTTATGCCTGGGTTTTGTTTATGCGGAAAGATTATACTCTTGCACGGTTTTATATGGATACAGCCATAAAAAACGGGGGAGATAAAAATGGAGTAATTGTTGAGCATTATGGCGACATCCTTTTCATGCTCGGGCAAAAAGAAAATGCACTCGAGCAATGGAAAAAAGCATTGGAAACAGGCGAAGGATCTACCTTATTAAGCGAAAAAATCAAGCAGCAGCGCTACCTCGATAAATAAAAAAAAGTGAGAAAAATTACCTCGATAAAAATTTCAATAATCGGACTTATCTGCTTGGTTTTACTCGGTCTTTCTTCCTGTAAAACAACCCGTATTGTTACCACCTCAGCAGTGCGCCCGATCAACTCCGGCAAACTGTTCCGGAACATGGAGGCCAACGCCTTCGATTACAAATATTTATCAATCAAACGGATAAACTGTCAGTTCGATAACGGAAAAGTCAGGGCTTCGTTTAAAGCCAGTATTCAGGCCGAAAAAGACAAGCGGATTATTTTATTACTTAGTAAATTAAATATCCCGGTAGGCCGTTTGTGGCTTACTCCCGACAGCGTAAAATACATCAACTATCTTGAAAATACCTATTTTCTCGACGATTATAGTTATCTGAGTTCTGTCATGGATATGGATCTGGATTTTGAAACCATTCATGCAATCGTTTCAAACAATGTGCTGTCAATCTGGGATGAAAACCGCGAAAAGGAAAACCGCGATTTTGATACCAAAATAGATTCCGGCATGTATGTTCTGGAATCAGTACCTAAACTTAAAGAGAGAAAAGCCAATCAGAAAATCAGCGAAAAAAGACAAGCCCGTAAATCACAAAAAATAATTACTGATACTCCTGTCCGTCAGTCTGTTTCTATTGATCCGGAAACCTTTAAACTTCGAAAAATAAGAATGGAAGATGTCGTGAATTCGCGCAACCTGAACATCGATTTTAATGATTTCACCCAAGTTGGCAAGCAATTGTATCCGGGTGAGATTTTTCTACATTTTAGTAGTCCCGAAAGCAATTTGGAAATGAGAATCAGGATGGCCAATTTTTCTACTGAAAAAGAAAATGAAATTCGGTTTAAGGTACCCGAAAAATTTACACGGATAAATAGCAATTAGGATGAAAATCTTTTTACTTCTATCGGTTTTTTTACTCGTTGCGGTTCTGACGAATGGACAGTCGTTGGATGAATTGCGCAAAAAAAAGGAAAAAACCAACGAGCAGATCAAATACACGACCAAACTGCTGGAAGAAGCTAAAAAGAGCGAAAAACAAACCCTGAATAAGTACAAAATATTAAACAGACAGATTGAGCTCCGAACCAATCTGATTACCGGAATTAACTCTGAAGTAGGTGTTTTGGGCGAGTTTATTGACCAGAATGTCTGGCTGGTCAGTTCATTGAACGCAGATTTGGAAGAATTGAAAAAAGAATATGCCAACATGATTCTGTTTGCCCAGAAAAATCAAACCAACTACAGTAAAATACTGTTCGTGCTTTCAGCAAATAGCTTCAACCAGGCGTACAAACGGATCATGTACCTGAAGCAATATACCGAATACCGGAAAAAACAGGCAGAACTGATTCAATGGATCCGCGACCTGGTCCAGGTAAAAGTGGGGCGTTTGCAACAGCAGCGAACTGAGAAGGAAACTCTTCTTCAGGCCAAAAAGAGGGAGGCCGATCAGTTAAATAAGGAGAAAAAGCAGCAAGGGAAAAATCTGGCGACTTTACAGCAAAAGCAAAAGGACATTGAAAAAAAGCTGCGCGAGCAACAAAAAATTGACGCGCAGTTAAGCCGTGAAATTCAGCAAATTATTGATGAAGAAGTCAATAAGGCAAAAAAGAGCGGAAAAACAGGATTTGAAATGACCCCGGAACAAAAACTGGTTTCCGGTCAGTTTGAACAGAACAAACGGCGCATCCCCTGGCCGGTTGACCGGGGTGTGATTACCGACCATTTCGGTATCCACGAACATCCGGTGCTGAAAAATATTCAGGTCAAAAACAATGGGGTTGACATTTCTACGGCTCAGGGTACCAACGCGCGTTCGGTTTTTGCCGGCGAAGTAAGCCGGGTGTTTGTTGTTTCAGGAGGAAATTATGCGGTGATCATCCGTCATGGAAAATACCTTTCCGTTTATTCCAACCTGGTGAATGTTCAGGTGAAATCGGGCGATAAAGTGTCGGTCAAACAAACCATTGGAACCATTGGTACCGATGGTGATGATGATAAGACCGTACTCAAATTCCAGATTTGGAACGAAAATGTAAAACTTAATCCGGAAGAGTGGATTGCGAGATAGGGTTGTTGTTTGGTCACTATTCAGTCGCAGGCAATATAGCAATTAAACGAGTGACTTCGTAGGGGTTTTGTTGATTTTTGATTGCAGTATCAATGACTGACCGGATGACGGCATAGGTTTCAGAGCCTGCCGGCGATTTGAAAAAGTTGCTTACTTTCAACTTGATTTTGAAATTTCGGATGGCTCTTTCTGAAGAATTATTGTCGGGTGGGATGTTTGGGTTATCCAAAAATGCAAAAACGTAACCGGAATATTTTACCATTCGTTTTTGAAACGTTATAAGTTCTTTGATTTTCTGGTTGACAGGTTCTTTGATGAGTTCCAAAAATGTTTGGGTGATTTCCCTCGATTTTTGTGGGCTTAACTCATCCTTTTTTCTTTCATGGATTGCACTGGTGATAAGCTCAGAGAACCGGGGTGACCAAGTATCTTCAGGATACTTTTGGGTAAAGAACTTCAGTTCCCTCAATAAATGGGCAGTACACAATTGGTGCCCGGCCGCGTTATCTTTAAAGTAAGCGGGCCAGCAATCGGTAACCAGTATGTTGTTTTCAAATCCTTCGGGCATGATATGGTCGATGGCCTTTTTCCCACGGCTTTGGTGGATGGCGATATAGGTTGCAATGGTGTTCTGGAATGTCCAGGCCCAATAGTTCTTTCCGTTGATGTTCACACCCGTTTCATCAGCACCGGTTACTTTGCCATTGGCTACTATTTGCCTGATTGTTTCATAAACTGGAAGTGCTTTTTGTTTTACCTTTTCAAGCAGGTAGCAAACACCACCGGTGCTGAGCATCAGTCCGTAAAGCGAAGACAACAGCTCTGTGATGCGTTCAACAGGCAGGTATTGGCGCACACTCAGGTAGGAAACCAATGATTGCACACCTGGCCCATAGCTAACAGGGGTAACAACACCTTTAGGATAAGATGCCTTATTGTTGTGCCCACACCGGCAATGCACCTCAAATAGTTGGTGTTCGGTAACGATTGGCTTAATGGGCGGAATGTCAATAACCTGACGGTGACCAATAAAATGAGCCTGATAATGGCTAAGGTCTTCCCCACAACAAGTGCAATAATTGGGGCTGTGTTTCTGGATCGTATCAGGGGCATTGGTCATCTTTAAGGTCGTGCCTTCATGTCCGGGCTGTCCTCCCGGCTTTTTCCCAGATGGAGTGCGCAGGCTTTGAGTTTTTTGTAGCTTGGGCAGATCGCTCGATGGGGGTTTGCTACTGTTTCCACTGTTTTTGGGCGTACGGTATTTTTCGAGCTTCTGCTTTAATAACTGGTTCTCTTGACTAAGCAGGATAATCTCGTTCTGAAGTTGGGCGTTGGTTTTCTTAAAGCCTTCCAGCTCTTTGATCAGATTGAAAACAATGTCATAAAGCTCATTAATTTGTTGCTCGTGATTCATCCTACCGTGTTTTTGCACAAAAATGAATGAATCAAACATTACAGGAAAGAAAATTGGCCAAAAGTTATTAACACACTGAAATACAAAACTATGAATAGTGCTATGAAAATATATTTAACCCTGCGAGAATCGCATAATCGCATTCCGAATCAACAAAAATAACCATCCATGCAAACCTCATGGACATTCAATTTTTCAAACGAAAAAGTTATCAACATAAAATCAGAGATAGTATCAAGTTTTAAAGCAGGCTGTTGAAAAGCAGCGACTGAATAGTGACGTTGTTTGTAATATCTTCAAAGTTCCAGGGAAAACACCTTAGTTTCATTCCTGAATCACCTTCAGTACTTCCTCCAAAATCAAATGGTATTAGTTTGGTGAATGATTTACTGAACGGATAAATCAAAATCAAATTTGAAACACCATATTTCTTGCCGTAAGCAAAAAGCTGGTACATGTCGGCCTGACTGATTTCGTAATTGTTACGGGGTTTGTTTTCGTCAATAATTTTCCATTTGGTATCGGCAACAATGGTTTCAGTATCGGTTTCAATAACCATGTCGGGGCGTATATGAAAACGCTTTTCTTCGTTGTAGTTGAGGTCGGTAACCAAATGGTGTTTGCGCTCCTGCACCGAGATGTTCCACTCTGGATGCTGTTGTTTAAGTTTATATGCTACATACGATTCGAACAATACTTCCATCGGGAATAGGATGGCCGTATTCAAATGCTTTCCTTTAAAGCTGGTGAATGATTGTCCCAACAAAAAAACCTTCGCCCAGCGCAAGGCCATGTCGTAATGTGTGAACAGCCGATTGTTACCATTGATTTGGATAAGGTCGTGATCTAGATTTGAACAAATGGAAACATCATCAAACAGATGGATGAAACCATTAATCAAGCTAATATTTTTTGATGAGCGGCTTTTCGACTTCAGGTAAATCAGAGTGGCTTTCAGTATGCGATTTTGAGGAATGTCGGTTTTGAATTCGTCAAATTGTACAAAGAACTGTTCACGGTGTGCCGCATTGTATTTGATGTTTTCATTGAATTGAAGTTTTCCTTTCAGAAAGAGTTGATTCCCGCTTTGGGTCGAATAGTAATGCTTGATACCGCGCTTGACCAACTTTTCTATTTCATCGAGAAACACAGTGATGAAAATTTCAATCAATGGCATTTTGCTCGTGTGCAAATGAGCCTGATCGATGCAACGGAAAGGTGAATTTCGCAATGTACGGAGCATTTGCAACAACACCGATTTTGCATAAGACACTTCCGAACCATCGTTTTTTTCAGTTGCCCGATAAATTTTTGGCAGTATTTCAATCACTGTTCCCTGCCGGGTTTCAATGATGCCAACATGGTTTTTTACCCGAATAAAATCTTTTCCTTTTTTCCGATGGAATGAAAAAATGGGGTCGATGTCATTGTTTTCGGTGACAAAACCTTTCAGGCATTGAAAAGGACGGTCATCGAGATAGATTTCATCAAATGAATCAACCGGATTTTCTGGTTTAAAGTCTTTTCCATTCCAGATGGTTCCAAACTCAGCAATATGTTTTACTTTGCTCATCCTTTGCTTGGCCGCTCGTAGATATGCACAAATCCTGAAATGGGAAAATTATCAAATTGACCATTTGAAATTAGAGGGTTCAATTCATAAATTTCTTGTTCTTCATAATCGTCTAAATCTACACCAAAAAGAATTTTCTCTTCAGTTCCGTTGTAATGTTTTGTTACCAGAACCAATTTATCTTCAGGAGATTTTCCCCACTCGTCGTTATCGCCTAGAACCAGTTGAATTTTTCTCCAATCGGTGTAGAAATACTCCTGTAATAAAGGAATTACCTGGTTTCTGAATACATTACACAAAGCGTTTTTCGATTTAATTTCAATGAGATAAGCATGACCAATGGTGTGGTCTCGGTCAAGCAAAAAGGTAATGCGTTCGTTAATGGTTTCCAAAAGTTTTTGCAGGTTGATGCCTTCAATATTGTCGGAAAGAATGGTTGAATTTGGTATCATTTCTTTGAATTCGAAGCGGCGGCGCAGTGCAGTGTCGATTAGGGCAATGCTACGGTCGGCTGTGTTCATAGTGCCAATGATGTACAGGTTCGAAGGCACCGAAAATTTTGTTTTCGAATAAGGAAGGGTAACTTCCAGCGCATTTGTTTCGCCTTGCCGTTTGTCGGGTTCAATCAGGGTGATCAGTTCGCCAAATATTTTAGAAAATGTTGCCCCGGTTGATTTCGTCTATTATCAGCACATAATTTTTCGATTCTTTGACAATTTTTGCTTCGCCAGAATTCTCCTGAACCAACTTACTTACCATTGCCGGGGTTATTCTTGAAAGCTGATAAACGGTTGGTAGGGTTAGATTAGTGTTGCCATTCAATTCGTAAATACTGATGTCCTTCCCCTTCAACAACCATTTTACTTTTCGAACATGGTTGTATTCTGAGAGAGTTTCATCAAAGGTATAGTCACCTGTAATTACACCAATGGCATCAATGGTTTTAGTGTCTTTGAAAATTAGGGCAATATCTCCTTCCTCCATGTTGTAAAAGTAAGAAAGGGAATTTTTGTCATTTTTTCCCAAATTTTGATAATATTCATTGCCATCTTGTTGTTCAAATAATTCTTCAAGGCTTCCTGTCTTTTCCCAACCTATTCGTATTTCATTTTTCTCGAAACATTGCTGTTTTGTAGCTTTGTTTCGTTCACCTTTTAGTGATACTTTGAAAACCCTTGACTCTGGGGAGATCTGAGATGTAACACTACTCCCTTGTAGCTCTCCAATTTCAGCCTCACCACAAATACGTTTAAAAATGCCATCCGAAACTTTGTAGATCATCTCTTCGCCGTCTTCATTTCCGGTTTCGCCTATTGGGATCGGTTTAATCCCTTCCACAAATTCTTCGTATCCGAACGATTGATGAAAGGTGACGAATTCAATTTGTTTGTTTTTACGAAGTCGATTGAACTCTTCAACTAGTTTATCACGATCTGTTTCATTCTTGAATCTCTCATAAACGTCAGGTTCAGCAATCTGCATGGCATGACCAATAGTACGGTAGGTTTTCCCGGTTCCGGGAGGGCCATAAAGGATCAGGTTTTTGGGATGGTCAATTTCGATTTTCTTTTCTTTTTTTTCTCCAGTTCTATTATTTTCGAGTGTCTTCATTTTTTCTAACTTTTCAAAAATTTTTTTCCCGTCATCTGTACCTATTAAAAAATGGGTCAACGCATCTGCCATATAAAAATCCTCTAATTCGGAATATTTTGAAATAAGATCATTCTGAGCTTTCTCGATTGAATGATAAATCTGCGCAAAATCACCCTTGATCTCGTAACCTAATGATCTCATTGCATTTATACTTTTGTTGTTTACTATCACAAACCTGTTTTTATTAATTCGGTTTAGATAGATGGTTGAAGCTCCTTGCCCAAAATTTTTAAATTGGCCAACATTATTTAGCCAGTTGTCTAAATCGAATGTTTGTGAGTATGGTTCAAGCGCAAATCTTCTGAAATTTGCGAAATCTTGTTCAATGGCCACAAGGAAATTTCTCGCACCTCGATGTCCTCCACTCTGAACTTTTCCACCTTCTTTCACAAATTGGAAGAAGAATTTTACGAATTCATCTTTCGTCAATCCCACCAAGTATTCTGATGTTATTAAAGTTGGATAAAAATCTCTGTTTTCATGATGAGGATCAGTTTTATACCACCTTAGAAACGCATCGACTAAAGTTTTGTGATCTTGGTTCATGGGTTAGTTTTTTGTTTGTTTCTAAAACCAGTTATATATCTGTTTATTCTATGTATTCGGGCAAGTACTTTTGATTACTAATTTTTTAAAGAACCTTTGATATGGATAATAAAGCCCCATCTTAAATGTTGATTATAGCCTGAAATGAGTTTCTCAAATTTGTCCATAGAAGAGGATATCATTTTTTTTCATGCAAGATAACTTAATTTTTTATGTGAATTTAATTTTAAGATTAACTTTGTAGGCATTAGATTTTTACATTTCAAATTATGGAAACATTAATTGTACAACCGGATAGTAAAGAAAAAATGAATGCCATTAAGGCATTTATGAAAGCCTTAAAAATATCGTTTGAAGAATCTAAGTCCCCCTATAATCCTGAGTTTATTGCCAAAATTAAACAAGGAGAAGAAGATATTAAGGCTGGTAGAACAACGAAAATTTCACTCGATGATGTATGGAAATAGAATATACTGTACAGGCGGAAGGAGATTTGAAGTATTGGCAAAGAACCAATAATAAAACTATTCTTAAAAAGATTCGGGCACTCCTTGAAAATATTCTGGAGACTCCTTATTCCGGGATCGGTAAACCAGAAGCTTTAAAGCATGAATTGTCAGGAAAGTGGTCAAGAAGAATCACAAAATCAGATCGCTTGGTTTATCAGATTGTTGGAAACAAACTCTATATTTTCTCTCTCCAAGGGCATTACAAATAACAAAAAGAGGTCGCTTCATCAAACGAAACGACCTCTATTTTATTTTCATACTACCCGGCTTACATCAAATTGGCAACCTTGGTCAATCCCGGAACATTTATAAATCGTATTTTTCTACCCTGTAAATCAATGAGATGGTCCTGTTTGAATTCGGAAAGTAACCGGATTACACTTTCGGTAGCAGTTCCAACCATATTGGCCAGTTCTTCCCGGGTGAGTGATATCTGTAAAGTATTGGCATTGTCCAGTTCAAAATTTTCTTTCAGCAATAAAAGCACTTCGGCAAGCCTTTCGCGGACTGATTTTTGGGCAATGTCGGTAATGTAATCGTTAGCCTCGCGCAATTCCTTACAAACAATTTGCAGCATGTGGTGCGAAAACTGCCAGTTGTGCTGGATCAGGTACAACAGCGTTTGATAAGGAACATGGCTTAATACGGCTTCTTCAATCACTTTTGCCGTAGTACAAGCCAACTCCTGACTTAACAGCGACCGGTAGGCAATAATATCACCCTTTTTGGCAAAGCGGATGATTTGTTCTTTACCATCAATTCCGGTCTTGAAAATTTTCAGAATACCGCGTGTAACGCAGTAAAAACCTGTTAACCGGCTGCCTTCCCTGTAAATGATACTACCCTTTTTATACATCGAACAGGTTTTGTCGTAATTGAGCTGCGCAATTTCCTGTTCGGTAAGTTTCTTGAATAATTGAAACCCGCTTAAATCGCAATCGTCATCTGTCGGTCGTTTAATTGAACTTCTCATCAGGTTATTTTGTTTTAAGATTGTAAAATTAGAACTATTATTCGAATTGCAATATAGAGGAATACAATATGAAACATGTACTTGACTTAGCGTGGAAACAAAATTTGGCTTTTGAGTGTGATATGGATGGCCATCATCTGATTGTTGATGCATCGAAAGAAGGCGGGGGCGATGATCTAGGTCCCCGGCCCAAAAAACTGATGCTTACTGCCCTGGCCGGATGTACGGGTATAGATGTGATTATGATCCTTAAAAAGATGAAGGTGGAACCGGATGCTTTCAATGTGATTGTAGAAGGTGACTTAACCGAAGAACATCCGATGAGGTATCAGAAAATGAAAATTATCTATCAGTTTAAAGGAAAAGATTTACCTTACGACAAACTCGAAAAGGCCGTTAAACTATCGGAAGAAAAATACTGCGGGGTATCGGCAGCATATCGTTTGGCCATGGATCTTTCGGTTGAAATTAGGATTGTTGAATAAAATCGAAGACATTGCAAGCATTGGAAAAACTACTGCACTCAATAGCTTTCAAACAATCTCAAATAAAAACCAAAAACCTTGAAAAATCCGGGATTATTCGATGTGGGAAGTGAAAAGATCTTTACTATCCGGAAGATTTCAGACTTTAACGAAGAGGAGTTGGAACATAACCTGATCCCTCATCTTCACGATTATTATTCGATCTTCTGGATCGAATCAGGAGAGGCTGTTCATGCCACCGAATTTGTGGAATACAGCCTCAAGCAGGACACTATCCTGTTTGTTCCGCCCGGACTAAAACACCGGATGTATATAGACAAATCTGTCACTGGCACCTACATCCTTTTTAACGAGGATTTCATCCGGTATAACCGCAAGAACCATGTTCCGCTTAAGGAATACCGGCTGTTCAATAATCCTGATTTTAAAAGCCTGATAACGGTTATTCCGGAGAGACGTGGGAAGCTAAGAAACATTACTGAACTAATTCTGGATGAAATTCAGAATTCGGACGATTACAGCCAGGATATTGTCCTGAATCTGCTGCATTTATTTTTGCTGGAATCCAGAAGGATTTTCGATCAGAAGGACCAATCCCCCAAAGAAGAACCTGATTCAACACCCGATGCTACAATTATTAAATTTAAGCAGTTAATCGAGGAGAATTATACCACTCAAAAGAGTGTAACTCCTTATGCCGAAATGCTTAACATGAATCCATCCTGTTTGAACGAACTCACCAAACGAACAACCGGTATTACGGCCGGAGAACTCATTCGCAACCGGGTGATCGGCGAAACAAAAAAACTGCTTTACTCAAGCAGCTTGTCGGGAAAAGAGATTGCCTTTGAGCTCGGATTTGATGATCCGGCTTATTTCAGCCGCTTTTTCCGTAAATATACCGGACTCACCTTAAAAGAGTTCAGGGATCAAAGCCGAAAAAAATACCATTAAATCCTTTTTTAGTCCATTTTTTCACCCCTTTATTCACTCTATTTTTGTAACTGTATAAAAACAAATAAATTTTAATCAGTTATGAAATCAATTAAATCATTGGCCATATTGGTATTGGCCTTCACATTGACTACATCGGTATTCGCGGGAACACAAAAAGTTGATCCGGCAAAAAGTTCAGTAAAATGGCTGGGTAAAAAAGTTACCGGCGAACACTCTGGTTCTATTTCTGTTAAGGAAGGTAATCTGGAAGTAAGTAATGGTAAAGTTTCCGGTGGGAAAGTGGTCATTGACATGACATCACTCGTTGATGAAGACATTAAAGATGCCGGTATGAACGCCAAACTGGTCGGACATTTAAAATCTGACGATTTCTTTGGTGTAGCAACATTTCCTACCGCCGAATTGGCCATCACCAAAGTGGAAGGTTCTACTTTCTCCGGGAACCTGACCATTAAAGGAATTACCAACCCAACAGTTTTCACTGCCACTTCATCAACCGAAGGAAAAAGTACTACTTACAAAGGAACGCTTACCATTGACCGGAGCAAATACAACGTGAAATACGGTTCAAAATCCTTTTTCGAAAATCTGGGCGATAAAGTAATTTACGACGATTTTACGCTCGATTTCAGTTTGGTTGTTGCTGAATAAATAATTTCCTAAAGTCAGTGCCGGATAGGAACTTTAGGCACTCCGAACTTTAGGCACTCCGCACTTATTAAATTTTAGATCATGAAACTAACAGTTCACCGGTCTGGTTGTCGGGGACATGCCGATCACGGGTGGCTTAAAACATGGCACAGCTTTAGTTTTGTCGGATATTACAATCCCGACCGGATGCATTTTGGCGCTCTTCGCGTGTTGAATGATGACATCATTGAGGCAGGAATGGGTTTTGGCACCCATCCTCACGACAATATGGAAATTATTACCATTGTTCTTGCCGGGGAACTTGAACACCGCGACAGCATGGGAAACGGATCGGTTATCCGTCCTGGCGAAGTTCAGGTCATGTCAGCCGGAACCGGAATTAAGCATTCGGAATTTAACCATTCTGCAGAAAATGAAGCCCGTTTACTTCAAATCTGGGTTTTTCCGGATAAGAAAAACGTAGAGCCGCGATATGGTCAGGCTAAATTTCAGGAAGAAGAAATGGCGGGTAAATGGCGGATTGTGGTTTCTCCAGATGGTGTGGATAATTCACTTTGGATTCATCAGCAGGCCTGGTTTTCGTTGGGGGATTTTAAGGAAGGCAGCACAGTCAGCTATCAACTTAAAAAAGCTGACAGCGTCGTTTACTTGTTTCTGATTTCTGGCGAAATTGAAATAGGTAATGAAAAACTCAATCAGCGTGACGCTTTGTGCATCGAGCAGATTGAGGCTCCCGTGCTCCTGAAAACAAATAAGAATTCAAAAATTCTGGTAATGGAAATACCGGTATAATTACTTCAAATAAAGACAGAAAAAATAGGGAGTCGGGAAACTGATTCCCTATTTTTATTTTATTGCCAAAACCTGAAAGTGATTACTATAGGATAGAAAGGTGGTTGTGAAGTCGTTTTTTTTATCAGCCAATAAATTGCTAATTTTGATCAAATCCAATGACCATGCAATCAATCAATCCATTTACCAGCCAAATTATTAGTGAGTACCGCGAATATTCATCCACCGAAGTTGAGGAAATTATTCAAAAAGTTGATCAGGCATTTTATTCATGGAAAAAGACCAGTTTTGAACAACGGGCGGGTTGCATGAAAAATCTTCAGGCTAAATTGCTTGAAAAGAAAGAGGAATTGGCCGGAATCATGATTTCAGAAATGGGCAAAGTGAAGCGCGAAGCCATTGGCGAAATCGAAAAATGCGCCTGGGTTTGCTCGTTTTATGCCGAAAATGCCGGATCGTTCCTGAAGAATGAACCGATCAAAACCGAGGCGTCCGAATCGTACATTTCTTATCAACCTATCGGAACAGTTTTGGCCGTAATGCCCTGGAACTTCCCATTTTGGCAGGTATTTCGCTTTTTGGCCCCGGCGCTGATGGCAGGCAATACCGGTGTACTGAAACATGCTTCCAATGTTTCGGGTTGCGCTTTGGCCATCGAACAATTGGTTCGTGAAGCCGGATTTCCTGAAAATGTTTTCCGCACTTTGCTGATTGGTTCTTCACAAGTAAAAAATGTGATCGAAAATCCACTGATCAAAGCTGTAACGCTTACGGGAAGTACTCTTGCCGGTAAGTCGGTGGCTTCAACTGCCGGATCAGTATTGAAAAAATCGGTGCTTGAACTGGGTGGGAGCGACCCGTACCTGATTCTGGAAGATGCGGATATTGAAACTGCGGCACGTTTATGTGTAACCAGCCGCCTCCTGAATGCCGGACAAAGCTGCATCGGAGCCAAACGGTTTATTGTACTCCAAACGGTTTACGAAGCTTTTAAAGCCGAATTTGTAAGGTTGATGGGCGAAGCAAAATATGGTGACCCGCTTGATCCGCAAACGGCTATTGGTCCGCTGGCCCGCACCGATTTGCGCGACGAATTGCACCAACAAGTTCTGAAAAGTGTTGAAATGGGTGCAACTGTTTTGCTTGGCGGGTATATTCCTGAAGGAAAAACCCCTTTTTATCCGTCAACTGTTTTGGAAAATGTGGTTGCCGGAATGCCTGCTTATCACGAAGAATTATTTGGTCCGGTAGCTGTTTTATTCTGTGTAAATTCTGAAGAAGAAGCTATACGGATAGCGAATGATACGGTGTTTGGTTTGGGGGCCGGGATATTTACTTCCAACGTTGAAAAGGGCAAACTCCTTGCCGAAAAGGGACTGGAAGCCGGTTGCGTATTTGTGAACGACTTTGTGAAATCTGACCCCCGTCTGCCTTTTGGCGGAATCAAAGAAAGCGGTTATGGCCGCGAATTATCGGCAATTGGCATCCGCGAATTTGTAAATGTGAAAACGGTGGTGGTGAAATAATACCTGGCAGATAAACACAATGGGTTAGTTAAAAATAAAAAACCGGACTAACGATCCGGCTTTTTATTTTTAGTTCATTATTGATTAATTATAACCAGGGTTTTGCTGCAATTGCGGCGCTTTGTTCATTTCATCACGCGATAGCGGAACCCAGTAGAATTTTTTATCGGTAAACATCCGGTCATCAGCTTTATCGGCTTTGTTGTAGATCCATTTGTGCAAGCCAGTATCATAGTGTTCAATCCTCATACTGAAAATCGGTTCAATGACCTGATCCATAATCATCCAGCGACGAATATCGTAGAAACGGTGTCCTTCGGCAAAGAATTCGATTTTTCTCTCATGACGAACAAATTCCCGGGCGACAGCCTGGTCGGTAGTTACCCTATCGGGTAATCCTGAACGGTTCCTTACCATGTTCATGGCATCAATACCTTTCTGAAGGTCGGCGCCACCCAGTTCGATACAAGCTTCGGCATAGTTCATCAAAATCTCGGCATACCTGAATTCTATCCAGCTATGGGTACCTCTGAAATATTGTCCAGCAGTTGCAGGATCCAATAATTTTTTGATATAATAGTGCGTTTTAGTGCCATTCCATGCCTCGATCAAACTTGCACGGGTGTCGAGACCGCTTTTATAAGGAGTTTTATCAGCAACAGTCTTAAAGTAATAACCGGTCTGTACTTTATTCTCCGGCTCCAGTCCTGCTGCATCAGAAGGCCTGGCTTGCCAGGGAGCTCCATCAAACAAAACACAAGCGTAAAAACGAGGTTCACGACCGTTGTATGGGTTGCGTAACGGATCTGCTGCCAGCTCATCATTCGTTGCAGTCCGAACATCCATATCGCCCGGGTTGTATTTGTCCCATTGAAATTTAGTACCGTCGGCCATTTCAAAACTCCTGACAGCAGGTTCTGTTGGGTTGTTGTTTCCCCAGTTGTGATAACCGTTTGGCCCGTACCAAATATTGGCATTGTTTATATTTCCTCCAGTGAGCGGGAATTGGATACCCCATATGGTTTCACTGTTCCAACCGGCTTTTTGGACGAAATTGCTGCCATAGGTTTCTGCGTATTTCTGTACATCGGCTGCTGTTAATGTTGCGGGCGGATCAGTAACTGTTCCTACCAAAGAGAAAGTACCGTATTTGCCATCCATTACATCCTTAGCAGCATCTCGGGCTTGTGTCAAGAGAGAGTTCTGGCTGCCAGCAGGGAATGAAATCAAGGTATTGGAAGCCTGTTCGGCCCATCCGCCGTTAGTCAATTTACTGGCACAGAAAAGAAGGACCCTTGATTTTAAGGCAGCAGCAGCAGCGCGGTTTGCACGTCCCTGCTCTATAGATGCCGGTATATTATCGATACTACTTTGAATATCTTTAAGGATGAAATCAAGCGTTTCTTTTATCGTTGATCGTTTAACAGATGTGAAATCATCATCCAGTTTATAGGGCTGGTCTTTTAAGACTGCACCACCATACACCATTAAAAGGGTTGTGTAATCGTATGCCCGAATAAAAAAGGCTTCCCCTTTCATTTGTTTTTTAAGAGCCTCCTGTGCAGGTGTAATAGTTACAGCATCTACATTGGCAAGAATCCGGTTTACATCCTGAATATTCGCGTAAAGATTATTCCAGCGCAACCAGCCACCTAACCCATTATTTACAAAATAACCCAACTGGTCTGGGCTCATAGTCCCTTTAAGCATGACATAGTTTGCCGGCCGGTGGATACAAAGCAGCTGGTCTGTTCCTGAAGACAAAAGGTCCTCGCGGGCGCCCAGAATACCATTATCGGTATTTCCCCCCATTCTGTCGTAGCATTTACCCAGGTATGCATTCACAACATTGATATCTGAAAATACAAGTTCTTCGTTGAATGTATCAACGGCCTTCTTGTCAAGGACGTCTTCCTGGCAGGACACCGCAATTGTCAGAAGAATTGCGATTGCTGATATATTAAAAAATATTTTTTTCATATTCTAACTGTTTATAAGTTATAAAATTTACTAGAAGGTAATATTAGCGCCTATGGCAAATGTTTTCATAGTAGGATAAACACCTGGATTGTTGGTTTCCGGATCCCATTTTTTGGTAGCGGAATAGATCAATGCAAGATTGTTGCCAGTAAGGTAAACACTGGCTCTTGCTAAACCAATTTTTGAGTAGTATTTGGCAGGAATTACATAATTCAGTACCACATTTTTCAAACGGCAATAGGCTGTATTTTCGAGCCAGTAATCACTCATGCGCACATCGGGCGACCAGTAAAGGTCATCGCGGTTATATGCCCGTGCAATGTTGGTTACTGTGTTGGTAGGTGTCCAGCGGTTTTCGAATTGCCATTTGTAGTAGTTCCCGGCTTCTCCGCGTCGGTTATCGTATTGACTGCGTTTCAGGAATTCACCCTGACCCTGAATCTGCACTGATAAAGTAAATTCTTTCCACGCTACGCTCACATTGCCTCCATAAAAAGTTTCAGGTGCATCAACCCTGTCGAACAAAATTTGGTCATCGCCGGTAATCGTGCCATCACCTGATACATCCCTAAACATTACATCGCCCGGTTTAGTGCCGGCAAGTTTTGCGGGGGTAGCATCAACCTGTGCCTGATCTTTGAAAATTCCAATGGCATCGTACATTAACCATGCGCCATAAGAATGTCCGGTTAGCTGTTGCCATGGTTGTGCCTTTTTAGGTTCGTCCATTTTAACAATTTCGTTGTGATTAAAACTGAAATTGGCCGTTACGTCAATGCGCAAATCCTTGTTTATGGATTTATGAACACCTCCGTCAAGTTCAAATCCACGGTTATCAACAATACCAAGATTTTCCTGTGGTAACGATAACCCTGTGAAGTTAGGAACCGAAGCATCTTTGGTTACAAGAATATCTTCCCTTTTGCTGTAGAAAAACTCAGCATTCAGATGGAAAAGATCGTTCATAAATTTTGAATCGAACCCAATGTTATAGGTTTTCTGAGTTTCCCAGGTAATATTCGGATTGGCAACTGAAGGCGGGCCTACTACAGTCTGTATGGCGCCGCTGGTGCCAAATACCATTCCTGTTCCAATACCATATTTATCCATGAACTGGAAAGGGCTTCCAGGATCCATCCCCATCATACCAAAAGATGTCCTAAGTTTAAAGTAGTTTATAAACGGCAAATTGCTTTTCCAGAAATTTTCTTCAGAAGCACGCCATCCAAGCAACAGACCCGGGAAATATCCCCAACGGTCCGAAGAAGGGAACTTAAGCGAACCGTCAGCACGGAATACAACTTCGGCAAGGTATTTACCTTTATAGTCGTATGTCGCACGGCCGATATACGATTTACGGGCATAAACTGAAGCCGACCCGGTAATGTTCTGGTCTTTGGAATTACCTGCATCCATGGTCTGGATAACCGATGAAATGTAATATTTACGGTATCCGTAAAAGTAATTCCAGTCGCTTTGGTACTGCTCGAACCCGGCAAACAACGAAATGTTATGATCGCCAATCTTTTTCAAATAATTGGCATTAAACATGATGGTTTGGTTAATGGTGCGATCATAACGTTCATTGTTTTCAGCAGATGAAAGCCCCCTGTATGTTGGGGTTAAAGGCATATCGGTAATAAATCCGTCTGCTCCGCGTGTTGCTTTGGTCCAGTTAGGATAATACAAAATCCATGGCTGATAGAATGCTTTGTTGTAATAGTTGGTAATATCGTAGTTGTAACTACCAGTGAATGAAAGCCCTTTGATAAACGGAACTGTAATTGTTGCATTAAAAGTACTTAATAACCGATAGGTTTTCTGATCATTTTTCCCGGCGCTAAACGTTGAAGTTTCGACCGGGTTATCTCCATATTCAATGTCTGGTCCTGGATAACGTCCTTCTTTAGTTGGCCAGAACGACCAGTTCGTAGGAACCAGACGGGTTGACTGACCTACAATGGCATCGGCACTCTTGTATGGATATATACGGTTGTTTAAAAAACCGGCGAGTTCAACACCTGTTTTCAGCCAATCGTTGATCGGCATTTCCAGTTTTGTCCTGACGTTGTATTGTTTGTATTTGGTCGATGATGCATTATAAAATGCATCGTCCGTTTTATACCCGAAAGAAACATAGTATTTCATCCCTTTGGCTCCACCATCAAGGGTAATGTTGTGCCGGGTCGTAGTGGTCCATTTTTCAATCAGGTCGCCATACCAATCGGTATTGGGGTGTTCCCATGGGTCTTTCCCGTTGCCGAAAAGTTCGATATCCTTATCCGTATATCTGCGGGCTTTGCCTTGTGCAACCTGGTATTCTGAAAGCATGGTTGCATATTCGGCAGCATTCGTAACTACAGGAAGTAATGTGGGGGTCATTACGCCTTGATAAAATTGATAATTCAAACGAGGTTTGCCTTCCTTTCCTGATTTTGTCTGGATAAGGATTACCCCATTTGCGGCTTGTGCCCCGTATATTGCTGCCGAAGCATCTTTCAACACAGAAAGACTTTCGATGTCGTTCGGGTCAATTTCATCCATCGAACGTCCTGGTACACCATCAATAACAACCAGTGGAGCTGTTTCAGATCTATTGGTCATACGGCTGTTGTCGGAGTTTAAGGTAGTTCTGCCGCGAACCATAATACGAGGACTCATTTGACCTGGTTCACCGGTTTGCTGAATAATAGTTGCACCTGGTATCAGGCCGGAAATCGCATTGGAAACGTTCATCGCAGGGATTGCCAGAAGTTTTTCACCACCTATTGATGCAACAGCCCCAACAACATTGGCGCGCTTCTGAACACCGTAACCTACTACAACAACTTCATCCAGGTCGGTCACATCTGATTCAAGACTGACGTTTATTGATGTTTCGTTGTTGACTTCAATTTCCTGAGTTTTGTATCCCACGAACGAGAAAACCAAAACGGAATTTCGGTTTGGAACATTGATTGTGTAACCACCGTCCATATCAGAAACAATACCAATAGTTGTTCCTTTTACAACGATAGTTACACCTGGAATTACTTCCTTGTTGGCAGAATCTGTGATTTTTCCGGAAACCTTGATTTGTTGCTGAGCAGAGGTTACCATTTCGGTTGATGATGATGCCCCAGAAACCAGCGAAGCATTCAAAATCACTCCCAAAATCACAAAAAAATAGATTTTCAAAGTAGGCAGGTACTTTCGAAAATCCACATAAGGCCTTAAAAGCCCTAGGTTAGTGTGAGTTTTTTTCATTAGTTAAAGATTTAGTTAAACGTTAAGTTTGAAATATAATAAACGCAATAAAGAACAGAATTGCCCAATAAAAATTTCCTTTACACACACTAATTAACCCTATATGGATGTGTCCAAATCCTGCTACCCAAACCAATACCTCATCTAAATATTAAGGTCAAAGACACGCTTAAAGGTATAAAATAAATGATTAACATGAAACCTCATGAAATTTTCTAATATTTTATTTAGAGCCTTTAGAGCCATAGTAAGTGGTATGTAAAATGTTTGCAGAAAAGAAACTTGAAGCTGGTTGCGTATTTGTAAACGACTTTGTAAAATCTGACCCGCGGCTTCCGTTTGGCGGAGTTAAGGAAAGTGGTTATGGCCGCGAATTATCGGCAATTGGCATCCGCGAATTTGTAAATGTGAAGACAGTGGTGGTGAAATAGTTTATCCAGATAACAATTAGAGTTTTGGAACCGATCGGACGGATTGTTTATTGATTTTGGTGTAAACTTATTGATTTCGAGGATTACTCTTTTATCATTTTAAAAAATAGGTGTATTAAATACATTTATTAATTTCTCTTGTTATATTTGTATATTCACAAAATCTCATAGACTATTTTTTTACAATTTTACATGATTAATCCTTTCATACAATGAGGATTAACGAGACCAAACCTATAGCAGATAAACTCATTTTGGAGCATTTGAAAAACTCTAATCAGGGTGTTTTCGAAATGGTATTTAAGTACTATTATTCGGGCTTGGTGATTTATGCTGACCAGATTATAAAAAACACGGCGGTTTCAGAAGATATAGTTCAGACGGTTTTTATGAAATTATGGGAAACCCGCGAATCAATCGAAATCCGTGCCTTTCGATCTTATTTCATTCAATGTGTAAAAAATAGTAGCATCGACTATTTGCGAAATCAGGAAGTAAAAAACAAATATAGTCAACACAGTATTGATTACACGAATGTCGAAATTCAGGAGGATCTTTGCACGATAATAGAACTTGATGAGTTAATTCAACAAGCTATAGATAAGCTTCCGCCGCGTTGTCGCGAAATTTTTCTGATGAGCAGGACCGGAAATTTAAAAATTGCCGAAATTGCTAAAACCCTGCAGCTTTCGGGCCGGACAATTGAAACCCAAATAAGTAAAGCACGGAAAATACTCCGAAAAGAATTGGCCGATTATCTTGTGCTTTTAATTTATTTTTTCTGAACTGAATACGTGTTAAACTGTGTTTCTCCGTCTAATGATAGAAATTTTTAAACAAATGGATAGAGAAGAATTGGATATTGATCAGTTAATGTGGAATGATTTTTCAGGAGAAATAACTTCTGAAGGAAAACTATTACTCAACCGTGGGGTGAACCAAAGTGTTGAAAATAAACGCTACTATTCAGAACAAAGGAAATTATGGCGTTTGGTTGATCGGTATCAGAAAATGCAAAAGATTGACGAACACAAAGCCTATCAAAAAATTTCAAACCAATTATTTGCAAGGAAAAAAGTTGGCTATTTTATCCAGCTTCAGCGTATTGCTGCGATATTGCTGTTACCCGTTCTAATAGTATCAGCAATTTATTATTACTCAGAAAGAAATCATTCCCGGCAATTTTCATCTGTATATAACACTGTCGAAACTTCTTTAGGCATGCGCTCTAGTTTAACCTTGCCCGATGGTACCAAAGTTTGGTTAAACGCCGGAAGCAAACTAAGTTACCCAATACTTTTTTCTGACAAAGTCAGGGAAGTAAAATTAAGCGGAGAAGCTTATTTTGATGTAAAAAAGGATAAAAAATGGCCTTTTGTAGTCAGTTGCGGAAACATGAATATTATTGTGACGGGAACAATTTTCAATTGTAATGCGTATGCTGAGAATAATCAGATACAAACTGTTTTGATTGAAGGTCATGTTACGGTTATGAACCAAAGCGCTGCAGAAACTGAAGTTCTCGCTCCGGGTGAACTGGCTGTTTTCGGGCGAAACAGTCAAAAAATCACCAAATCAAAAGTTGATCTTGAAAAATACATTGCCTGGAAAAGCGGCAAACTCATGTTCAGGGAAGATAATATGAATGTTGTAATTGAAAAATTGGAGCGCTGGTACAATGTTGAATTTGAAATAAAAGACAAAGAGATTTCTGATTATATATACACCGCAACATTCGTCGATGAAAGCCTGGATCAGGTGCTTAAAATGCTATCCATTTCGGCGCCAATTAGCTATAGAGTTTCAGTGCGTAGCAAGCAGGAAGATCAGACTTTTGAAAAGCAAACGGTAAAATTGTACAAAAAGAAAACATAATAGTTTTAAAAGATCAATTATGAATAAAAAAAAGGAGAAAAGTTGTTGCAACCAACTTTCCTCCAAGTGATTAATAATAAATATTGCCAATTTATTAACCGTAATCAAACCAAAAGTATGAAAAAAAATCTGTTATTAAACAGAGTTCGGGGCTTTTTGGCCTTAAACTCAAAAGTATTTAGGGTTATGAGACTAACATTCTTTCTCTCTCTGCTCACGATTTTCCAGTCCATTGCTGGAAATATGTATTCTCAAAACACAAAACTTAGCCTCAAACTGAATGATGTTAAAGTTAAGGATGTGTTAAATGTGATTGAGGAAAAAAGTGAATTCTATTTTCTTTTCAATAGCAAACTGGTTGATGTCGAGCGAAAAGTTGATATCAATGTTTCCAACCAGCAAATCAATAAAATCCTGGATAATCTGTTTACAGGGTTCAATGTGGGTTACACTGTTATGGATCGCCAGATCATCATTCAGGCAACCAATGAACCTAATGAGTCGAAAGCCGAAGTAGGTAAAACAGTTACCGGAGTAGTCAAAGACGAATCAGGAACTCCTCTTCCGGGTGTAACCGTTGCAGTTAAAGGAACTTCGCGCGGAACTCTGACCGGTATGGATGGTGAATACAAGCTGGATCTTGCTGACGGCGATAAGGTTCTTATATTTTCATTCGTTGGGATGAAAACCCAGGAAGTTGCAGTCGGAGATCAGCGTGCCATTAATGTTACATTGGCAGAAGATGTTGTTGGTGTTGATGAAGTTGTAATTGTTGGTTATGGTATTCAACGGAAAGTTACTTCTACAGGTTCTGTGGTTTCTACCAAGGGAGAATCTTTAGAACAATCGCCAGGAACGAATTTATCCAACAATCTGGTTGGCCGTATGCCTGGATTGACAGCTGTTACACGAAGCGGCGAGCCTGGAGCCGATGGAGCTACATTGCGTATTCGTGGTTCCAATACTTTGGGTGATAATAGTCCGCTGATAGTCGTTGACGGTGTTGCAAACCGCGGCATGGAACGACTCAACCCCAGTGACATTGAAACTGTTACCATTCTGAAAGATGCTTCTGCAGCCATTTATGGTTCGCAAGCTGCAAATGGGGTAATCCTTGTTACCACAAAACGGGGTAGTACTGGCAAGCCTATAGTAACATTAAACCTGAACCAGGGTTTTAACCAACCTACGCGCATACCTGAAATGGCTGATGCTGCCCAATATGCTACCATGCTGAATGAAATTGGTTATTATAAGAGCTATAATTCTAAAACAGGCATATACTCAGCAGGCAGAAATACAAAGTATTCAGCTGAGGATATTCAGAAATACAGCGATGGTTCAGACCCGTGGGGACACCCGAATACCGATTGGTTTAGTGAAGTTTTTAAACCTTGGTCCGGCCAGAATCAGCAAAATGCTTCAATCTCTGGTGGAAACGAGAACATGAAATATTTCATATCCCTTGGTGCCAAATTCGAAGACGGTTATTACAACAACAGCGCTACCAATTATAAACAATACAATTTCCGCACCAACATCGATGGTAAGGTAAATAAATACATCAGTGTTGCTTTTGATGTTGCCGGAAGGGAAGAATTAAGAAATTACCCGACACGCTCAGCCGGATCAATTTTCCGTATGCTCATGCGTGGTAAACCAACTATGCCTGCTTTCTGGCCAGACGGAACACCCGGACCAGACATTGAATATGGTGATAACCCGGCAGTGACTAGCACCGACGCTACCGGATATGATATGGATAAAAGGTATGTACTTGAAAGCAATTTACGTACAGTAGTTGTTGTTCCCTGGGTTACAGGCTTATCAATTACAGCAAATGCTTCATTTGATAAATTTTTCAGCTTCCATAAAAAATTCGAAACTCCCTGGTATCTGTACACCTGGGATGGCAATGCTGACCATAAAGTGACCAAAGGCAAACGTGGTTTGGATTCACCTCAGTTATCAGAAGACATGGCTGATGCACAGGCAATAAATATAAATGCCTATGCTACTTATGAAAAGACATTTTCGGACATACACAACGTCAAAGTTATGGCAGGTGTTGAGAGACGAAATGGAAAGAGAGACGTTTTCAATGCCTTTCGTAAAAACTTTATTTCAGCTGCAGTTGACCAGTTGTTTGCCGGCGCTTCAGACCAATACATGTCGAATAGCGGATCAGCAAGTCAGAACGCTTACCAGAGTTACTTTGGACGTGTAAATTATGATCTGAGCAAAAAGTATATGGCCGAATTTGTCTGGAGATATGACGGTTCCTATAAATTTCCAACCAGCAAACAGTTTGGATTTTTCCCCGGCATTTCTGCCGGATGGCGTATTTCAGAAGAAAATTTCTGGAAAGAAAATTTAGCTGTCATTAACGACTTTAAACTTCGCGGATCGTGGGGACAAACCGGAAATGACCGTATTGCTGAATATCAGTACCTGGCTACTTACGGTTATATGGCAAACAGGTCTTATGTATTTGGAACCGGTGAATATAAGCTTCTGAATGAAACAAAAACACCAAATCCCAATGTAACCTGGGAAGTAGCCAATCAGGCTAATATTGGTTTTGACGCGCTTTTGATGAATAGTAAATTGTCAATATCGGCTGATTATTTTAACAATGTCCGAACTCAAATTTTGATCAGGAGGAATGCCTCGGTTCCAAATTCAACCGGTTTAACCTTACCTCCTGAAAATATTGGTAAAGTTCAGAACAGGGGTTTTGAAGCAGTAATTGGATACCATGACAATTTAGGAGATTTTGAATATGATTTATCAGTAAATGGCAGTTATTCGAAGAATAAAATTGTTTTCTGGGATGAAACACCAGGCATACCTTCCTATCAGCAATCTACCGGCAGACCTATGGGTTCTTCCTTGTATTACGAAGCAATAGGTATCTTTAAAGATAAGGCTCAAATTGATGCCACTCCTCATTGGGCTGGCGCTCAACCTGGCGATATCATTTTTAAGGATGTTAATGATGACAAAGTCATCAACGGCTTGGACCGGGTAATGAATGAAAAGAATGACTTCCCAAGGTTTATTGGCGGCTTAACTTTTAACCTGAAATACAGGCAATTTGATTTAGCCATGCTTATTCAGGGTGCAGCGGGCGCCCAACAATACATTTTCCCGGAATCGGGCGAGATTGGCAACTATTACAAAGAATTTGCAGATAATCGCTGGACTCCTGAAAAAACCAATGCTTCTTTTCCAAGGGCATTTAACCGCGGCGATGAATACTGGGGAGGCCAGGGAAATACTTTTTGGCTGAGAAGCACCGATTATGTCCGTTTAAAAAACCTGGAAGTTGGATATAGTCTTCCATTGAGTGCAAATAAGACACTTGGCATCGAAAACCTTCGCATTTATGTGAATGGCCTTAACCTGCTTACCGTTGACAAAGCGAAAATTATTGACCCTGAAACTACAGCCGGGACATCATACGCTCCACAACGGGTTATTACTTCTGGTTTAACTTTAACATTCTAAAAAAGAAATAACTATGAAAAAGATATTCAATATATTGATGATTGTATCGGTCATCTCATTCGTTTCCTCTTGTACAAATACGGAAGATTTTTTGGATAAAAAACCGTTGGGCGACTATTCAGAAATTGATGTATGGAGCGATCCTGCCCTTATCGAGACTTTTGTGAACAGTATGTATCGAGATGCATTGGGTTTACCGTTCACTGTTATCCTCCTTTCTAATTATGTGGACGAATCTAATTTGGCCTGGGATTGGGATGTAAACAACTTTAATAAAAGTTTGATGACATCAGATGGTTTATATGGTTGGGCTACATCGTGGACAGCTCAATATACCCGGCATTTTCAATGGGCCCCTTTGTACGCTAATGTAAGGCGCACTAACATCTTCTTTTCAAAAATTAATTCAGTAAAATCGGACGATAAGGCCAAATTGGATGATTTAAAAGGGCAAGCCTATTTTATGCGTGCATGGACTTACTTCTATTTGACCAATCTTTATGGTGGTGTTCCAATTATTACCAAGGTTTATGGTTTGAATGATGAATTTACTGTTGCACGGAATAGCTACGATGAAAGTATTAAGTTTATAGTTGGTCAGCTCGATTCTGCAGTTATGAATTTACCTGCGGTTTATGTAACCAATGGCCGTGTTACCAAAGGCGCTGCATTGGCATTAAAATCGAGGGTGTTGCTCTATGCTGCCAGCGATTTGCATAATTCAGCAAAAAACAGTGTGGTTACCAGTGGATTTTCAAAACCTGAATTGTTAGGTTATGTGGGTGGTGATGCAACTGCCCGCTGGACTGCTGCAAAAGCTGCTGCAAAAGCTGTAATTGATCTGAATAAATACAGCTTATACAAGTCATCTCCGGCAGCAACTGATTCTGTTGCCCAGAATTTTGTTGAATTATTTACTTCAAAAGGAACATCTGAAGACATCTTATTGCAGTTTTTTACCCCCAAAACTGATGAGGGTTGGGATGGATATAACCCCGGGTTGTACTCCGGGCCAAATGGCTACCATAACTGGGGCGCCAATGCTCCACTTGGCGACCTGGTTGATGACTATGAAATGAAGGACGGAAGCAAATTCGACTGGAATAAACCGGCACACAAAGCGAATCCATATCTCAAGCGTGATGCCCGTTTTTATGCCACTATTCTTTACGAAGGCGTACAATGGAGAAAACGTCCGTCTGATGGATTGGCCATTGATCCATTCAGCAAAATTCAGGTTGGCTACGTGTACGATCAGTCTGGAAAAATGATTAAAGCAGGTATGGATACCCGCTCAGGTCCTATCGAAGACTGGAATGGCGGAAAAACCGGATATTATGTAAGAAAATATATTGATCCTTCGGTTGATCCTCAGTATGTAAAACAGGATGTTCCATTTAAGTACTTCCGGTATGGTGAAATTCTGTTAAATTATGCTGAAGCTTGTATCGAACTTGGACAGGATGCTGAAGCCAGAACCTATATAAACATGATTCGCACCCGTGCCGGTCAACCTGTTATTGCCGCCAGTGTTACAGGTGATGCATTAAAGGAGGCCTATCGTCATGAACGTCGTATTGAATTGGCTTATGAAGATCAACGTTTCTGGGATGTACGCCGCTGGTTGATTGGGCCTGTGGCTTATAAACAAACTTCTTCTGTTGATGTACGCTATATTACAACAGAAACATCAGTTCCTGCATACAGAAAAACGGATGGCTCTACTTATGGCGCTCCAATTTTCTCTAAGAAAGACACACCGGGAGATGCCAGAGCCTGGCTTAACAAAGCATATTTCTTTCCGATTATGCGTGATGAAATGAATAAAAATACCCTGTTGGTTCAAAATCCCGGTTACTAATAGAATATGAAATTTTATAAATGGCAGGCAAACTTACAAAAGCTTTGCTTGCCATTTATCTTTTAATGCCTAAAATTGAAATCTATGAAAAAGGTATTGTTTTTACTATCCCTAATGAGTATGATTTTTGATATGCTCAATGCCCAGGTCGTTCATACAAACGCTGTTTTATTTGATTCCGGGTGGCGATTTCACCTTGGTGGGGCACAAGGTGCCGAACAACCGGGATTTGACGATTCCAGGTGGAGAACACTCGATCTTCCGCACGATTGGAGCATCGAAGACCTGCCCGGCACCGACTCGCCGTTTAACCGCGATGCAATCAGCCAGGTACATGGCGGTTTTACCACCGGAGGAACGGGGTGGTACCGTAAATCATTTGTTTTGCCTGAATGCAAAGCCTGAATAACAGAAATTTATGAAAAGAATTAAGACAATAATCAGTTATGGATTAGCAGCAGCCATTCCGGTTGCAGCACTTAATCTTCAGTCTTGTAAGGAAAAAACCAAGCCGAATGTGATTTTCATCCTCCTCGACGACTTTGGCTATACCGACCTGGTATGCTATGGGAGCAGATTCTATGAGACACCAAATATCGACCATCTTGCCCAGCAAGGTGTTATGTTCACCAATGCCTATGCTGCCTGCCCGGTATCATCACCTACAAGGGCTGCTATCATGACGGGAAAATATCCAGTCAGAACAGGTATCACTGATTGGATACCAGGACGACAGGCATCAAACAACGGCTCGCCGTATGACAAGCTCATAGCCCTTCCCTTCAGACAGCAACTAGAAAGGGACGAGATCTCCGTTGCTGAAATGCTAAGAGGTAACGGCTACAGAACCATGATATCCGGCAAATGGCACCTGGGCGAAGACCAACAGTTCTGGCCTGAGAACCAGGGATTTGACATTAACAAGGGAGGCACGGGTCTGGGATATCCAAACATGAGCGGAAAGGCAAACGGCTATTTTTCTCCTTACGGCAATCCCAGGCTCGAGGACGGTCCCGACGGTGAATACCTGACCGACAGACAAACCGATGAGGCAATACGGTTTATTGAAGAAAGCCGTACCAGACCATTCTTTGTATATCTGTCATATTTTGCTGTGCATAATCCTATGCAGGCCAAGGAGGAACAAATAGCCCATTTCACTCATAAAGCTGATTCACTAGGATTATCAAAGGCTGATCCTTTTACCTCCGACCCCGACTGGATAAGACCTACGATGAGTGACAACTTCAGAGAGCGAATAATTCAGAGCAGCGCGGTCTATGCTTCAATGATTTACAGTGTTGATGAAAATATCGGGCGACTGATGAGTAAGCTTGATGAGCTCAGCCTGGATAAAAATACTATAATCATATTCACATCCGACAATGGGGGTTTGTCAACCGCTGAAGGATCACCCACATGCAATGCTCCACTAAGAGCAGGTAAGGGATGGCTTTATGAGGGCGGAATAAGGGTCCCTCTTATTATAAGGTACCCGGGAAAAGGAGAGCCGGGCACTGTGATCCATACACCAGTTTCATCAATAGACTACTTTTCTACTATTGCTGAAATGACAGGTTCCGATGCCGGAAGAGCTGAACCCGATGGAATAAGCTTCACTGCTCTTTTCAGAGAAGACAATCTGCCGGAAAGACCCCTTTTCTGGCATTATCCCCACTATTCAAACCAGGGTGGTTACCCTGGAAGTGCTGTCAGGCTCGGGAAATACAAGCTTATTGACAATTTCGTATCAGGAAGACAGGAATTGTATGATCTTGAGGCGGATATTTCGGAGACCAGGGACATTTCCTCGTCAAACCCGGGCAAGACAAAAGAGCTTTATGACATTTTGAATAATTGGAGAAAGGCTACAGATGCGAAAATGATGGAGTCAAACCCGAAATGGAACGGAGACAGGTGATGCAGAACTTATTGGTTACAATCCCAGAAATGCCGAAGCAGATATTTCAACAATTCTGCTTAAGGAGGGAAAAACTGCGGGAATCATTAAAATTACTGCGAGTGCTGAAGGACTTGAAGGAGGTGAATAACTATAAAGAGTAAATAAAAAAGATTAAATTATGGCTAACTTAATTAATAAGTCACTTCTTCTGATCCTGTTTGCATATGGATATATTCTTTCAGGACAGGAAATAAAAATGCCTCTGTACGCCGGTGCAATACCATATTCAAAACCTTCAGCTGCAAAGGAAATAATCGAGAAAACCGATATAACAGCATTCAGGAATGTTTCGGTACCGGGAATTGAAGTCTATCTTCCGACAAAAAAATATTCTACCGGGCAATGCGTGATCATTTGTCCTGGAGGTGGATACCGTCAGCTATCATATGATCTTGAAGGAACTGATATTGTGGCTATTCTGAATTCAATTGGAGTGGCAGCGGTTGTTTTAAAATACCGGTTACCATCAAAAGAATACTGTACCGAACCACACAAGGTTCCTCTTTCAGATGCTCAGCGGGCTATGCGTCTGGTTCGGTTTTACGCTCTGGAATGGCATATCGACCCGGGGAAAATCGGAATCATGGGTTTTTCAGCCGGTGGTCATCTTGCTTCAACCCTGGGGACACATTTTGATTATGGAAACAGTTCTTCGGCTGATTCTGTTGAAAAACAGAGCTGCCGACCGGATTTTATGATCCTGATGTATCCTGTCATTTCTTTTATAGATACCGTAAAACATTCCGGTTCAAGAAAGAATTTACTGGGTGAGAATCCTGACAAAGAGTTAATATTGATGTATTCGAACGAATTACAGGTAAAGAATGATACACCTCCGGCATTTTTTGTTCACGCAGATAATGATGAAGGTGTCACGGTTAAGAACACTTTATTAATGTATAAGGCGCTGAGAAAGAAGAAAATACCAGCTGAGCTGCATATTCTTTCAGAGGGAGGACATGGTTTCGGATTGGCAGTTAATAATGAGCATGTCGCTTCCTGGACCAACAGTATGAAGTTATGGTTGAACTCCCTCAATAAATCGCAGTAGATGAATAGGTCAGTTATTATTCTTTTGCTTATCCTGGTCTTTTTCAATTTTGAAGAATTGCATGGACAGATCCGTATACCGGCCATATTCTCCGATCATATGGTATTGCAGAGGGAGATGAATATTCCGGTTTGGGGAGCAGCAAAAGCTGGGAGCAAGATTACTGTAGAAATTGCCGGGAATGTTGCTGTGACTTATACTAATGAGGAGGGAAAATGGATGGCATATCTTCCAAATATGAAAGCCGGAGGGCCTTATGATATGTTTGTTACAGGTGAACATTCTATAACATTTACCGATGTTATGATTGGTGATGTATGGCTTGCCAGCGGGCAGTCAAATATGAATTTCTCACTGTCAGGCGCAAAAAACGGGAAAAAAGATGTTGCTGAAGCAAACTATCCCGGAATCAGACTTTTTACGGTAAATAATGAATTGTCAGTTAAACCAAGGGAATTAGTTTCCGGAGGTCCCTGGGTTATATGTGACAGTATAAGTGTTGATAATTTTTCAGCAGTTGCATATTATTTTGCTCGTGAAATTCATAAGGATCAAAAGGTGGCGATTGGAGTAATCCAGGATTCGTGGAGCGGAACCAGTTGCGAAGCCTGGATAAGCCATGAAATGCTGAATACGGTTCCGGTAATGAAAGAAAGAATAAGTGACTTCTATCAGAGAAATGTATCTGACGATTCTATTAATAATAACGTTGAGAAAGATTATAATAACCGGGTTCTGGCAACTACATCATTCGAGGGTTTGAAGAAGAATGTCCAGGCTAATAATTATTCCGATCGCGTATGGAAAACAATGAAGGTCCCCCTAGCAATTACCGACAGCGAAATTGGTTCCTATGATGGAATAATATGGTTCCGGAAGGTAATTGAATTGCCCGCCAACTTTAAAGGGAAAGATCTTCAGATTAAAATGGGGAAAATTGATTTAGCGGGAACTTTCTATTTTAATGGCGAAAAAATAGGCGAAACGAACTGGAATTATGACGAATACAGAACTCTGACAGTCCCCGGTAAACTAGTAACAAAAGGTCAGAATCTTATAGTGATCAGGTTGCTGGATTCCTGGGGGAAAGGTGGATTGCTTGGTCCGGCCGACAGCATGTTTATCAGACTTAACCTGCCAGGAGATAAGGTTGAAATATCCCTGGCAGGTGAATGGAAATATAACAATACTCTTGAACCTGCCTTTGCAAAAGTTGAGAACTTCAACCGAGTGCCAGGGTTGATCTTTAATGCAAAGATTGCACCTGTAATTCCATTTGCAATTAAGGGAGTAATATGGTACCAGGGAGAAGGAAATGCCGGGAGAGCTTACCAGTACAGAACATTATTCCCGCTTATGATAAATGATTGGAGAATACGTTGGTGTCAGGGATACTTCCCGTTTCTTTTTGTTCAGCTACCCGGCTATTCCAGCGATCAATATCAGAATGAATATGAATGGGCAGAGCTCCGCGAAGCACAACTCCTTACACTTTCGCACCCTAATACAGGGATGGCAGTCACTATCGACCTGGATGAAAAGAATAATCTTCACCCAACCAATAAAGAGGATGTCGGAAAGCGACTTGCTCTTGCAGCAAGAAAGATCGCATACGGCAAGGACGTCGTATTTTCAGGCCCCATTTATAAATCCATGCAAATTGAAGGTAATACAATTCGTATACGTTTTACCCATACTGGCAGTGGATTGAATTCAATAAATAACCAACCACTACAAGGCTTTGAGGTTGCCGGAGAAGATATGAAGTTTTATAAAGCCAACGCATATATTGACGGAAGTGAAGTGGTGGTTTTCTCTGCTGAAGTGCCATTACCGGTTGCAGTGAGATATGCATGGGCAAATAGTCCGGTTGCTAATCTTATAAACCGGGAAGGACTCCCTGCATCACCTTTCAGAACCGACAATTGGAAAGGAGTTACCAATGATAAATACTAATAAAAATAAAGAGATGAAAGCTAAATTTATATCCCTGCTCTTCTTCACCTTATTCATATTTAATCTGCAAACTCAAAGTCAGACAGTTTTATTCGATTCCAACTGGAAATTCCATCGTGGAGGTGCCCAGTTTGCAGAACAGCCGGGTTTTGATGATTCATCATGGCGAAAGTTGGATCTTCCACACGACTGGAGTATCGAAGATCTGCCGGGAACTACTTCTCCTTTCAACCGGGATGCCATAAGTCAGGTGAGCGGTGGATTTACCACGGGAGGTACCGGCTGGTACAGGAAGACTTTTACAATTCCTGAAGAACAGAGGGACAAACGGTTTGTGATCCTTTTCGAGGGCATTTACATGAACTCTGAAATATGGCTCAATGGTGTTTCACTTGGCAGCCACCCTTACGGATACACATCTTTCTGGTTTGAAATTACCGGCAAGGTTAAGTTTGGAAGTGAGAATATACTTGCAGTAAAGGTAAGAAATGAGGGAGAAAACAGCCGGTGGTACTCAGGCTCCGGTATTTACAGGCATGTCTGGTTAAAAACACTTGACCCTGTTCATGTCGCTCAATGGGGAACCAGTATAACAACTCCTGAGTTAACTGCATCTTCTGCCAAGGTGAATATCAAGACAAAAGTGAATAATCAGACCGATAAAGCATTAAATATAAAAGTAGTTACACGCATTTTGAATGGAAAAGGCGAGGAAACAAATAAGACCGAATCGGAACAAACAGTTGAGAACTCGGGTTTTTCTGAATTTATTCAGGAGGTAGTTGTTTTAAACCCAAATTTATGGTCAACCGCGTCGCCCGATCAATATACTGCAATCAGCGATGTTTATAACAACGATGAATTAGTTGACCGCTCAGAAACTAAATTCGGAATTCGAACCCTTCAATTTGATGAGGCGAATGGATTTCAATTGAATGGGAAGTCCTTGAAATTAAAAGGGGCATGCTTTCATCATGATCACGGGCCATTGGGTGCCAGATCATACGACCGGGCAGAAGAGCGTCGCGTGGAATTATTGAAGGCCAGTGGATTTAATGCCATTCGTTGTTCACACAACCCCCCGTCACCTTCCTTTCTCGATGCCTGCGATCGCCTCGGAATGCTGGTCATTGATGAAACTTTTGATATGTGGCAGCACGCCAAAAATCCAAACGATTATAGTTTATACTTCGAAAAATGGTGGCAAAAAGATGTGGAAAGTATGATTTTACGCGATCGGAACCATCCTTCAGTCATTCTGTGGAGTATCGGCAATGAAATTCCTGGAATGAATAAACCCGAAGTTGTGAAGACGGCACAAATGTTAGCCGATTTTGTGCGGAAAAGTGATCCTTCGCGAAAGGTTATTGCAGCTGTTAATGGTTTGAATCCCGACAAAGATCCATTCATTGCAACCTTAGATATTGCAGGATACAACTATGGCTCGGGTGGTGATCCTTTAAAGGACAATATCTTTAAAAATGATCATCAACGCGTTCCATCAAGAATCATGATACAAACCGAATCGTTTCCGCTCGAAGCCTTTCAAAGCTGGATGGACGTAACAGATTATCCGTGGTTGCTTGGTGATTTTGTTTGGACTGCCTTCGATTACATTGGTGAAGCAAGCATTGGCTGGCGTGGCTATTACCAGAATCAAGATTTCTTCCCCTGGAACCTGGCATTTTGCGGCGACATCGATATTTGTGGCTGGAAACGTCCACAGTCATTCTACCGCGATGCTCTTTGGAAAGAAAATCAACTTTCTCTGTTTGTCAAACCACCAAAACCTACTTTTGAAGAAAATTCAAATCGTGAATCGTGGAGCAAATGGCACTGGCTTGATGCAGTAGCTGATTGGAACTGGAATGGATACGAGAATACATCCCTTGAAGTGAGCGCTTATTCTTCGTGTGATGAAGTTGAACTATTCCTTAATAATAAATCGCTTGGCAGGAAGAAAACCGATCGCTCCACCGAATTCAAAGCCATCTGGAACGTTCCTTATCAATCCGGAGAACTTAAAGCAATTGGCTATCAAGGCAAAAAACAGGTGAACACAGCCATTATGCAAACAGCAAACGAACCAACTCAAATTAAATTAGCTGCCGATAGAAATGAGATCAAAGCCGATGGTCAGGATTTAAGCTATATCACGGTAGAACTATTGGATATTAAAGGAATTAAAAATCCAAAAGCTGTTAACCTGGTGAAATTTGAGATTGAAGGACCAGGAACCATTGTTGGAGTAGGGAATGCAAATCCTGTGAGCCTTGAAAGCAATCAACAACCGCAACGTAAGGCCTGGCAAGGACGATGTATGGTTATTGTGAAGTCAGAAAATAAGGAAGGCAACGTTAAACTAAAAGCTACTGCCGATGGTTTAGCCCCTGCCTCCATTCAAATTAATATCAGGTAATATAATTAATATTTTTCTGATGAAAAACAAACTGATCATTAGCATACTTTGCTGCTTCTTCAGTGTATATGCTTACACTCAGCAGCAGGGATTTCTTGAAAACGTTTATAAATTTATTGAAGACCCGGGGAAATTTGCCCTGAACCAGGAAACCGGACATATTCCTCTCGTTCCTTTTGCTTCGGTGCAGGAAGCGCTGGAAAATGACTGGAACAAATCGGGAGGATTTTTATCTCTAAATGGACTGTGGAAATTCAAATTTTCCGAAAGCCCCGATGTATCCCCTAAGGATTTTTTCACTGAAAAATTCAATGACTCCAAATGGGATAACCTGGAAGTGCCAAGTAACTGGGAGATGAAAGGCTATGGCGACCCGGTATTTCGCTGCATATCGCACCCATTTCCATCTAATCCGCCTTTTGTTCCCCACGATTATAATCCAACCGGGTCGTATCGCAAAACAATTACAATCCCAGCCAACTGGAAGGATAAAGAAGTGTTTTTACGGATGGAAGCAGCCACCTCCGCATCGTTTGTTTGGGTGAACGGACAGGAAGTTGGTTTCAACGAAGGCGCCAACGAGCCAGCCGAATACAATATTACAAAATTTGTGAAACCCGGGAAAAACATAATTGCTGTAAATGTGTATAAATATTCTGCAGGTTCGTACCTCGAAGATCAGGATATGTGGCGTTTGGCAGGCATTTTTCGCGATGTATATTTGTTTGCTACTCCCAGGGTGCATTTGCGCGATTTTTATGTAACTACTGATTTTGATAAGAATTATCGTGATGCAACTCTTTTCATAACTGCGGAAATGGCGAACTATTTACCGGCAAGACAGTCGTCATATTCAATCCGCGCAACTTTGTTCGATAAAAACCATAATCCTGTGGTTCAAAACATTGTTTCGAAACAGGTTTCGCCGGATGCAAATAAGACCCTGACCATAAATTTTTCAGCTCCTGTGACAAATCCCGACAAATGGTCGAGCGAAAAGCCCAATCTGTACAGCCTTACACTCGAACTTTTAAATTCTGAAGGAAAAGCAATGGAGGTTCTGTCAAGCCGCATCGGTTTTAAAAAGGTGGAAGTAATACATCAGGCGTTGTGCGTTAATGGCGTCCCGATAAAACTGAACGGAACCAACAGCCACATGCAACATCCAGATTTAGGACATGTGGTGACCAAAGAAATCATCCGGAAAGATTTTACCCTGATGAAACAATTCAACATCAACTGCGTTCGTACATCGCATTACCCGCCACCTGTTGACTACCTGAACCTTGCCGATGAAATGGGTATATATATTGTTGAAGAAACCGGCGATGAGTCGCATTCAACAATGTATGTATCAAAACTCCCCGAATGGCGTGATGCTTATGTTGACCGTGTCCGTGGAATGGTACTTCGCGACAGGAGTCATCCATCAGTTATTTTCTGGAGTGCCGGAAACGAAAGCGGCGAAGGAAATAATATCTGCGAAGTAATTAAAGAAGGCAAACGCCTCGATCCTTCCCGCATATTCATGTATGGAGGCGAGGATGATTTTTCACAGGGAGATGCAGGCTCCTGCAAAGACATTATCGGACCACGTTATTATACACCTTATGAATTGAAAACACGTATAGCAGAGGTTCCGGAAAGCCAGGATCCGCGTCCTTCATTCATGGATGAATATATTTCTGTGCAAGGCAACGGTTGCGGTGGACTGGATGAATACTGGGATGTTATTTATAACTATCCGCGGATTTCCGGCGGCGCATTATGGGACTGGGTAAGTCCGGGTATAACCGAGAAAATCCGATTGCTCACCGATGCTTCTAAAAACCATATTAACACTGCTATCAAAGGCCGGGAAAAGATTGTGCCAGGAAAATACGGCAATGCTATAGATTTAAACGGGCATGATCAGTGGGTGGATGTTTATCGTGATCCCGCACTCGATATTACAGGAAAACAACTCACATTATCACTTTGGGTATTACCCCGAAAATGGAAGATAGATGGCCCGTTTATAACCAAAGGAAGCTATCAGTTTGGCATTCGCCAGTTTCCCGAAGATTCGCTGGAATTCTATGTTACCGGAGCAAACCTGATTAAAGTAGCAGCTGCAATTCCTCCAAACTGGGAAAATAACTGGCATCATTTAGCAGGTATTTACGATGGAAAAAATCTTTCTATCTGGGTCGATGGAAAACTTGCAGGCAGCAAACCATTTACGGGAAGCATCACAAATAAACCTTTCCCTGTAAATATTGGCCGAAACGCAGATTTAGACAGCCAGGAATTACCCGAAAGAACCAGCAATGCACAGATAAGCCAGGTGGCAATTTTCAATAAAGCCGTTCCGATTGACCAGTTACTCAAACCTCTCCCATCGTTGAAGGACGAGTCTCAGCTATGGCTCGATTTCAACGAATTGCAGGATAATGGCACATTCTTTAGCATGGGCGTTGGAGGCCGCACTTATGGACTTATCTGGCCCGACCGCGAACCTCAGCCGGAACTCTGGCAGGTGAAAAAATCGGCTCAGCCTGTAAATGTTGAGTTGATTAATCCGGAAGACGGATCAGTGGAAATATGGAACCGGTTTCATTTCACAAATCTCAGCGAACTTAATGCAACCTGGAAACTGTATGCCGATGGGAAAGTGCTCCAGCAGGGCAGTGTTGATTTATCGGTAAACCCGCTTCAGAAACAAATCGTAAAACTCCCTTTTAAAAAACCCGATCTGCAGGCCGGAACAGAATACCGGATACTGGTAATCTTCAGTCTGAAAAAAGCACAGTCATGGGCGCCCGAAGGTTTTGAAGTAGCCTGGAACCAACTTGAATTGCCCTGGAAAAAATTTGCCGAAATGCCACAAAGCCAAAACCTGACGGATTTAGCATTTACCGAAAGCCCCGATAGCATTGTAATTAAGGGAAAAGATTTCGAATATGTGTTTGATAAAACATATGGTCGTTTGAAATCAATGAAATACCAGGGGAAATCGCTAATTAACGAAGGAGCCAAACTAAATGTTTGGCGCGCGCCGCTGGCCAATGAAATAGATCAATGGGCAAGATTTGAGTCTCATTTAACTTATACGAAACAGGGTATGGGCACTGATCCAGCAAATAACTGGAGATCATTGGGTCTTGATCATTTAACATATAAAACCGACAAAATTTCAGTTTCAAAAACCAGCGATAATAAAGTGAAAGTTGATGTGCAGGATCATGCTGAAGGAATCGACTACCATACTGCTTTCGACAACCATTTCATTTATACAATCGATGGCAATGGAGAAATTACAATTAGCCATAGCGTAACCCCACAAGGACTAATGCCTGCATGGTTACCCAGAATGGGCGTGCAATGGAATATTAGCAAAGAATTAAGCCAGGTTGAGTGGTATGGCCGAGGTCCTTTCGAAAACTACCCCGACCGCAAAACAGGGGCTAAAATAGGTGTTTACAACTCCTCTGTCAAGGCAATGACCGATAAATACCTGGTCCCGCAGGATTATGGGCTACGCACCGACAACCGGTGGGTACGACTTCAGACTCCAGACGGTTTCGGATTGGAATTTAAGGGAAGCAGCCTGTTTAATTTCAGTGCCCAGCCATTTAGTACCGAAAATCTGACCCGTGCCAGATATTCCTATCAGTTACAACCTTTTAACGGAACCACATTTAACTTCGATTATGCGACAAGCGGCGTGGGTTGTACTGCCATTTCAGTGTTGAATCAATACAGGGTTCTGCCGCAACGGTACGATTTTATAATGTCAATCAAACCTATAAAAGGCATAGGAATGCATAAATTACGAACTACTGAAAATGAATAATTTAAATTTTAATATTATGAAACTTCTTACTGTAGCATTTTTATTTTTGATATTGATGCCATTCACCGGCAGAACCGAAAAAGTACCTGAACATTTCAAACACGTGGATCAGGTAATTTGGGTGGTCGATGACCTAACCAAAGTAATTGAAAAAATGGAAAGAACTGGGTTTTAAACAAATTGAAATCCTTGGAAAGTTATTGCTTACGAATGGTGCATTCCGGTAAAAAGGCCAATTGTTTACGCCGACCATATTAAATTGCATGGTGAAGGAATTCATCACCTTGCGTTTTCGGTAAACGATATGGATAAAGTTCTAAACGATTATGAGTCTCTTGGTTATAAAAATTCTATGGGAGGCACATGGGGTGAAAAAGGAAAACCCGGTTCGGGCCGGTATGAATACATTGAGTTGGAGAAAGCGGGAGGAGTGACCATGGAATTATTGTGGAATTACCCCTCTCCTTAAAGGTTATTATGACTTTATAATGTCCATCACACCTGTAAAAGAATGAGAAGTCAAAAATCATTGTTAAAAAGTCTGGCAGAAATTCCTTTACTTCTGCTTTCAATCGTTTTTCTTTTATCGGGAGGTTGCTCATCCGATGAAAAGAAAATAAATGAATTGTTCAATCCGGCCACCCATGATGCGCAGTTAATACACTCTCCCACCGGAGATTCTTGGAGGTTAAAAGACGGGGCGCTGGCAGTCGAATTGGCTCCCCCGGAATTTGGTTCGGTTATCGAGATAAAACCACCCAGTGGGTTTTGGGATGTTTCAGATTACCGGTTTGTAAGGTGTGAAATTGAAAACATGGGTAGTTCACCACAATTCGTTGAATTAGGCTTTGGAGACTATGACCTAACGTTGGGAGGAACCCTTGTTCCGCCCGGCGGGAAGAAAATCCTCAAAGCGGTGATTTACCGGACCAGACACCCTGCCTATATCGATAGTGTTTTTCAAGTCATGCATGGCAAACCCGGCGGAGAGCTGAGGGGCTGGATGGACAGCACTTCTGATACCGTTGAATATATCAAACTCCTCTTCCCTGCTGCAATTTCCGGGAATCTGGTCAAAATTGGCAGGATATGGCTGGAGAAACCCTATGTTTTATTAACAGAGGAAGAGCTTAAGGAGAAGTATTATCCATTCATTGACAGGTTTGGCCAGTATATGCAGAAAGAATGGCCGGATAAAATTCACGATGAGACAGATCTTGTTAGCCATGCGAAGAAGGAGATGGAAGATTTGGCCGCTCACCCTGGATCCATTGAATGGAATAAATACGGGGGATGGAAAAACGGCCCCCGGTTAACCTCAACAGGCCGCTTCAGGGTGGAAAAATATGAGGGAAAATGGTGGTTTGTTGATCCCGACGGCAGCCTTTTCTGGTCAAATGGTTTCGATTGCGTGGAATTCGGACGCCAGACACAAACCCGCGTATCAGGCCGTGAAAGTTATTTCGCCTGGCTTCCAGCAGAAGGAAGTCATGAAGCCTCCCTGTATGCAGGCACGGGAGACGAAAAAAGTAAGACGAGAAACCTTAGTTTTCACCTGGTGAATTTATACAGAAAATTCGGGGAATCATGGAAAGAAACGGCTTTGAAACAAATTCACGACCGGCTGCATAGCTGGGGATTCAATACCATTGGTAACTGGTCAGACAGCGAAATTTATTTACAGCGGAAAACCCCTTATGTTCTCACGATTAACTCGAAAAAAACCAGCCTGATCGCCGATCCTTACCTGCCGGAGTATAAGGAGGACCTCCTGGAACTACTTTCTGCCAAAAGGGAGGAACTGGATGATCCATGGTGCATTGGAGTGTTCATAGACAATGAATTAAAATGGGGGGTGAAGTGGGCCCCAAAAATCGCCGAACAAATACAGATAGCCCCTGAAGATCAACCTGCTAAAATTGCCTTCCGGAATATGCTGATAAAAAAATATATAAATATTGCCGCACTCAACAAGGCCTGGGACACCGGATTTGCAGACTGGAATGAGATTTTAACCAACCGGCAGGCAATTGCCGGAGCTGCTTCCGATATAAAGGAGTTCATGACTGAATTTACTACCTTGTATCACTCGGTGTGCCGAAATGCTGTCAAAGAGCTGGCCCCCGGTTTGTTATACATGGGAAGCCGGATGGACTTTCATCTATGCCCGGAAGATACTTCTCTCAACTACATTATAAAAATTGCCGCAGCGTATTGCGATGTTGTTAGCTTTAACCGCTACAGGTACACCTGTGCAGAGTTGATTCCCCCGGATGGCGGAGACTACCCGGTTATTATAGGCGAATATCATTTTGGCAGTCTTGAAACCGGGCTTTTACAACCCGGACTGCGTTATGCTGCAGATCAGAATGAAAGGGCTGAACTTTTCGGCCATTACCTGGAAAGTGCCCTGGAAAACCCATATATTATCGGAGCTCATTGGTTCCAACTGGTTGATCAGGCTGTTGCAGGTCGAGGGGACGGTGAGAATTACCAGGCAGGATTTCTAACTGTCGGGGATGTACCCCAGGAAGAAATGATCAGTAAATCAAGGGAAATTGGGTACCAGATGTATCAAACAAGAATTAAACCAACCCGGGTCCCGGACCCGGATAAATCCATATCAGAATGAGACGCGTTAAAATCTTTGTCCTTCTCCTGTTCCATGCTATGTCAGGACTATTACTGGCAGCAACCTGCATCGCAGTTCTTTGGAGCTGTACCCTGAATCCGGGCGGCAAGGCACGGACCTACTACGTTTCCCCATCCGGGAACGATGATGCTCCGGGCACTCTGCGCCAGCCTTTCCGGAGCATCGAACGGGTAAACCTGCTGGACCTTTCCCCTGGTGATGCCGTCTGTTTCGAAGCGGGACAGATCTTTACCGGTACCCTGGAACTTGATTCCCTCGACTCGGGCAGCGACCTGCAACCTATGGAGATCACATCCTACGGGCAGGGCAGGGCAATCCTGGTCGGGGGCACCGGCTCTGCCCTGCGTGCCGATGCCTGCGACCACCTGACGGTCCGGAACCTGTCCTTCCGGGGGGACGGAAGGGCAGACGGGAATACGGGCGACGGAGTATCCGTTTCGGGCGGGATTTTCATGAACATTGACAACGTGGAGGTATCCGGTTTCCGTAAATCGGGACTCCGGCTGCATGCCTGTGACCATCCGAGGATCACCCGCGTTTATGCCCACGATAACGGGTTCGCGGGGATCAATGTGGCCGGGGACACGGAAAAGGATCCGGTGAATTACGACAACCGGGATTTGTACATCGGTTACTGCGTGGCTGAAAACAATCCCGGAGACCCCACAGCGCTCAACAGCGGAAGCGGCTACGGGATCCTTGCCCATTCCGTGGAGAGGGGCGTCATAGAATTTTGCGAAGCTTTCAACAACGGGTGGGACACGCCCTGGAAAGGGGGACCCGGTCCCAGGGGAATATCGGTGTGGGACTGCACGGAATTCCTCATCCAGCACTGCATATCCCACGATAACCGCACAATCCCGGGCGGGCACGACGGGGGAGGCTTTGTCCTGGACGGAGGGACCTCCCGCTCCATCATCCAGTACTGCATATCATACCATAACGAGGGAGCCGGCTTCGGCCTGTTTGAACACGGGGGGGCAAAACCCTGGGGCAATAATATCATCCGCTTCAATATCAGCCAGGACGACGGCATCGTCAATCACTATGCTGCGGTCGGGATATGGAAAATTGAGAACCTGGGTGAGATGAGCAATTGCGAGATCTATAACAATACTTTTTACAACAGTAATCCGGGCGGGTCAGCCCTCTGGATATGGGAGGATTATCCCGGGTTCAATCTCCGGAACAATGCATTCATCTGCGAGGGACCATTTATCTGGGAGAGCCGGAAACTTACGACCATTAAATTCCAGGGTAACTGTTACTGGAACCTGAACGGTGACCCTGAGATTCAGGGATACCCAAGCCTTGAAGCATGGGCCCGGGCCACGGGTAACGAAATCCTAAACGATACCCTGGCCGGGATATTTGCCAATCCCCTGCTTGCAGGTGCGGGAACCCTTACTGTTAAAGATCCCTCGACGATCAATCCGGAGAGCCTCAGGGGCTATATGCCTGAAAGGGAATCCCCTCTCATTGACGGGGGACTGGACCTCAGACGGTTGTTCGGGCTCAATACCGGCGATAAGGACATTCTTGGCACGGTTTTCCCACACGGTCCAGGCTTCGATATTGGTGCAATGGAGTACCGTACTGAATGATCCATTCAGAAATCTATGGGAGGTACCTGGGGCGAAAAAGGTAAATCGGGTTCAGGCTGGTATGAATACATCGAGTTGGAGAAAGCGGGAGGAGTGACCATGGAATTATTGTGGAATTACAAGGAAATAATTTCAATTTGCAAAACATACATTTGAATCAAAAAACAAATCAAAATGAAGTCAACATTTATTTTAATACTCAGCTGCTTTTCCCTTCTAACGATCACTGTAAAGAGCCAGCCCCCAAAATTTGACAATATTTTATACGGCGTAGCTTATTACCATGAATACATGCCATCCGATCGACTGGATGAAGATGTCCGTATGATGAAAGAAGCCGGCATTTCGGTAGTTCGGGTGGGTGAATCAACCTGGAGTCTTTTTGAACCCCGGGAAGGTGAATTTGAATTTGCCTGGATGGATCGTATTATCGACAAAATGCACGAAGCCGGGATAAAAGTGATTCTTGGTACACCAACCTACTCCATTCCTGCCTGGTTGTGGTATAAACATCCGGAAGTATTGCTGACCTACCAAAAAGGGGAAAAAGCCTATTATGGGATTCGCCAAAATATGGATATTACCAATCCAACGTATCTGTTTTATTCCGAGCGGATTATTCGGAAAATGATGGAACATTTTGCTAAACATCCGGGAATTATCGGATTTCAGGTCGATAATGAAACCACTTCGCGCGGGGTAAACAATTACGATTTCCAGGTTAGCTTTATAAATTACCTGAAAAAGAAATTTGGCACCCCGCAAAACCTCAATAAAATATGGGGATTGAATTACTGGGGAATGACCATCGATAGCTGGGAAGAACTGGCTCCCCGCGACGGCATAACAAATACCGGTTACAAGTTGGAATGGGAACGGTTTAACCGAAAGGCAGTAGCCGACTTCCTGAAATGGCAATCGAAAATTGTTATGGAATACAAACGGGATGACCAATTTATCACCCATTGTTTTATGCCATCGGTACAGGATATCGATCAGCATGAAAGCGCCAAATACATGGATGTAATGGGGGTGAATGTTTATCACGGACAGCAGGATGATTTAACAGGAAACGAAATTGCTTTTGCCGGCGATTATTTCCGTTCAGTGAAGCACAAAAACTATTTAATTACCGAAACTAACGCCCAAACCATTGGATGGAATTCGCGGAGTCAACAACCACCATATCCCGGACAAATGCGACAGAATGTTTATGCCCACCTGGGTTCAGGTGCCAATATGGTGGAATACTGGCACTGGCATTCCATTCACTTCGGACAGGAGACCTATTGGAAGGGTGTTCTTTCGCACGATTTGCAAACTAACCGCGCTTACTCGGAAGTTTCCAAAACCGCGCACGAGTTACAACGAATTGGAAAAAAATTGGTTAACCTGAAAAAAAACAACAAGGTAGCCATTCTGTTTAGCCACGATTCAAACGACGGAATAAATGCCATGCCTTTCGATAAAAGTGGAAGCCCGTGGTCAAATGAAGGAAATGATTTCTACAAAAACAGTTTGGTGGGGCAGTTTCACAAATTATTGTACCAAAATAATGTAGGCGTCGATTTTATTTTTCCGGAGAATCCCGAATTTGAAAAATACGACCTGGTGATAATTCCTTCGCTATACATTGCCACCGATGAATTGCTGGAAAAAATTAACCAATATGTTGAAAAAGGTGGACACGTAATTATGCAGTTTAAAAGCGGTTTTGCCAACGAAAATACGATGGTCCGGCCAATGCTGGCACCCGGTCCGCTGCGTGAATCAGCAGGTTTTTATTACCAGGAATTTTCCAGTTTCGACCAACTTAAACTAAAGGATAATCCTTTCTTGGTGGGCGAAGATCAAAATACGGTAAATACCTGGATGGAATATATTATGCCGGAAACAGCAAAACCGCTGGCGTTTTACGACCATAAATATTTTGAAAAATACCCGGCAATTACCATCAATAATTATGGGAAAGGCACCCTGCTTTACGAAGGCACAATGGTTTCCGATGCCATACAGGAAAAAATTATCCGTCAGGAAGTAGAACGTGCAGGATTGAAAACTCCTGACCAGAAGTTGCACTGGCCGCTCATTACAAAATCAGGTACGAATGAAGCTGGAAATACCATCAGGTATTATTACAATTATTCGTCCCAACCGGCATCATTTGAGTATCCATACAATATCGGTAAAGAATTGATTTCAGGAGAAAAAGTGGGAAGCAATGAAAAGCTGACTATCGAACCCTGGGATGTGCTGATTATTGAAGAGTAATGTTTTTAAAATCTACTATTTTCATGAAAAAATATCCTCTTTTCGTCCGGAATCGATTTTAACGTAATTAAAAAATAAAAATGAAAAGATTTGTATTAATATTTTTATGCGCAACAGTATCAAGTGTGCTGTTGGCCCAGCCAGCGAAATTTCTGGATAACATTTACTATTTTATCGAGAACACATCGGTATTTGAATTGAACCAGGAAGAAGGACATGTTCCATTGGTGCCTTATAATTCTGTTCCTGAGGCTTTAAATAATAACCGGGGCAAATCACCCTGGTACATTTCGCTTAACGGAACATGGAAGTTTCACTATTCCGATACTCCTGAAGGCACTCCGGATGAATTTTACAAAGAAAATTTCAACGATCAAAAATGGGATACTATTCATGTTCCATCTAACTGGGAAATGCAAGGGTATTCTGATCCACTTTTCCGGAATATTGCCACACCTTTTAAGCCTGATCCTCCTTTTGTTCCACGCGAATATAATCCTACCGGGTCGTATCGAAAAAGTTTCAATATCCCGGATACCTGGAAAGATAAAGAGGTATTCATCCGGCTTGAAAAAACTGCATCCGCTTCATTCATCTGGGTTAACGGGAAGCAGGTTGGGTACAATGAGGGCGCCCAGGAACCTGCAGAATATAATATTACAAAATATATAAAGCCCGGACGCAACACTGTTGCATTAAATGTTTACAAGTACTCTGATGGATATTATCTTGAAGACCAGGATTACTGGCGGTTAGCCGGTATTTTTGATGATGTTTGGCTGTTTGCGGCGCCTGAAATGCATATTTTCGACTGGGTAGCCACTACCGATCTTGATAAAACGTATATCAATGCCCGACTTGATTTATCTTTAGATGTCAAAAATTATTCCGATAAGCCTGAAATTGATTATCTGCTTCGGGCTACATTGCTTGATGCTCAGAAGAATATCGTTAAAACAATATCGTCCGGTAAGTTTTCAATCCTGACAAAGGGAAAGCAAACCATAAAGTTGACAGACGATATTATCAATCCTGCAAAATGGTCGGCTGAATATCCGAACTTATATTACCTGACCTTCGAACTTATAAATCCATCAGGAAAAACGGAGGAGGTAATTTCAGGAAGAATTGGCTTTAAAGAGACCGAAATACGGAACCAGGTGTTTTATCTCAATGGCATCCCGGTAAAGCTCAATGGCATAAACAGCCACATGCAGCATCCCACCCTGGGACATACCATGGATGAAGAAACAATGATTAAAGATTTCAATCTTTTTAAACAGTACAATATTAACTGTGTCCGTACATCGCATTATCCGCCTGTAAACCGGTATTTGGAGCTTGCTGACGAGTACGGGATATACATTGTTGATGAAACAGGTGATGAGTGCCATGCAACCCAATTTCTTTCCGAAAAGAAAGAATGGGAGAAAATGTACCGTGAAAGGGCGCGAAAAATGGTGTTACGCGACAGGAGCCACCCCAGTGTCCTTTTCTGGAGTGCAGGAAATGAAAGCGGGGAAGGTGAAAATATATGCAAGGTCATTGAAGAAGGAAGAAAATATGACAATACCCGTTATTGGATGTATGGGGGGAATGCTTTTGCCCACCCGTGCGAAGAAATTATCGGTCCAAGATACCCGCAACTATTTGAACTGGTTACCAATGTCATGCTGGTACCTGAAAATATTGACCCACGCCCATCTTTTATGGACGAATACCAGGCTGTTACAGGCAATGGAGGAGGTGGACTTGATGATTATTGGGATATTATTTACAGCCATCCAAGGAGCATGGGCGGCGCAATCTGGGATTTTGTAAGTACTGACCTGACAGAAAAAGTTCGCGCTATAAAAGATGTTTCAGGAAATAATGTACAGGTAAACCTCATGGGCCGGGCAAAACTTGCTCCCGGAGTTGCAGGAAAAGGAGTAGATTTAAATGGCCACGATCAGTGGGTGGAGGTATATCGCGATAAGGCATTGGAAATTACCGGCAATCAACTTACACTCTCATTATGGATTTATCCGCGCGCCCTAAGCAGCTCGGCCGGGACCTATATTAACAAAGGAAATTATCAGTTCGGTTTACACCAGATTGGAAAAGATTCTCTTGAGTTTTATGTAACTACGAATCAAAAACAGGTGGTAAGAATCGAACTTCCTAAGAACTGGGAGTTCAACTGGCATAAGGTTGAGGCTATTTATAACGGTTCTGTAATCTCAATTTTTCTGGACGGAAAGGAAAGCATCCGCAAACCGCTTTCTGGCGATATTCTGAATACCCCGTTCCCCGTAAATATCGGAAGGAATGCCGAAATCCACGGACAGGAAACAATGGTTTATATTTGTGATGCAATTATTGATGAGGTAGGAATTTTTACAAAAGCTGTTCCTCCGGATTTGATGAAATCCCCTTCAAATGACCTGAAAAAACAAGCTGCTTTATGGTTGGATTTTGAAGAAATAACCGAAGGTGGTGAATTTTATAGCTATGGAATTGGCGCCAGGACTTATGGGAGCATCTGGCCAGACAGACGGCCTGAACCCGAAATGTTACAAATAAAGAAATCTGCTCAACCGGTAAAGGCAACGTTGGTTACAGCAGAAAAAGGAGAAGTTGAAATTACAAACCGGTATCTTTTCACAAATCTTAGTGAATTGAATACCATTTGGATGCTTCAGGCCGATAATGAAATTATTCAGAAGGGGGAAATGTCTGTTTCACTTAAACCTCAGGAAAAGAAAATTGTGGCAGTTCCGTTTCAGAAACCGGAAATCAGGGCAGGGGTTGAGTATAGGTTGCTGATAAGTTTTCGCCAAAAAGAAAAGAAACCCTGGGCAGATGCAGGTTATGAAATTGCATGGGACCAATTGGAACTGCCCTGGTACCAACCGGTACAAATCATGCAAAAACCATCTCCGGCTTCTTTGAAAGTCAATGAAGAAAAAGGTGAATTAATCGTGACTGGTAAAGATTTTGTTTACGTTTTTGATAAAAACACAGGGACTTTATCATCTTTAAAATTTCAGGGAAAAGAACTTATCAGGGAAGGCGCCCGGATGAATGCATGGCGTGCGCCGCTGGCTAATGAAACGGACGAATGGACATGGAGATCTGCAAATATAAAACACAAAGCTGATGGGTACGGAAAAAATGCAGCGACTGAATGGTATTCCTCTGGTCTTGACAGACTGAAATTTTATTTGGAAAACTTTGGATGGGAAACACAAAATGACGGGAAAATATTAATTGACGTAAAAAATGCATTGGTTTTAGGAAACCAGAAAGGCGCATTTCATAATCATTTCAGATACACAATTGAAGGTAGCGGGGAAATGACGATCGGGCATACCATAATTCCGAACGGAGACATGCCAAGCTGGCTTCCACGAATAGGAACGGCATGGATACTCAATAAAACCCTTGAAAATGTTCAATGGTATGGCCGTGGCCCCGAAGAAAACTACCCTGACCGTAAATCAGGCTATAAGACAGGTATTTATAAATCAACAGTAAAAGAGATGTATGTGCCTTATCTGATTCCTCAGGACTATGGTTTAAGGACCGAAAACCGGTGGGTAAAGATGACCGATGCGAATGGAACAGGACTGGAATTTAAGGGAAATGGTTTATTTAACTTCAGCGCGCATCCGTATTCGACTGAAAACCTCACAAAAGCTCTTTATACCTATCAACTCCATCCTTTTGACGGGATAACTTTTAATTTTGATTATGCCACAAGCGGATTAGGCTGCACGGCCCGGTCGGTGTTTACGCAATATCAGGTTATGCCGCAGCGGTATGATTTTATAATGTCAATCAAACCGGTAAAAGAATGAGAAAAATGATTAGAATATGAAAAAGCTCATTGCCCTGTTCATCGTTTTATGTGCACCAGGATTGTTTTCATTTATTCAGGAAAATAAGACAAATTCAAAGAAGGAAGTCAATCAGGATAATGAAAAAGGGTTTTCTTCCGATCCTGTTTTTGAAATTATTGGAGGAATTGAACCCCCGGTTATCCAGATAGGCGATCCTGGAACAGAAAACAATAAATATGGGTTTGAAGGTGGTAGAGCATTAAAACTTAATAAGTTATATCATATTTTTACAACTGAGATGTGGGGCGAACCCTTTATGTGTAAAACCAGGCTTGCCCATTGGAAAAGTAAAGATGGCATTGCCTGGACAAGAGCTGCAACATTGTTCGAATCAAATGGTGATTTTACCGGAAATGACTCCCATGCTTCTCTATGGTCGCCAGTGCCAACCTTTGACGAAAAACAAGATTGCTGGATATTAACTTATGTTTGCTATCGCTCAAAACCGAATACCACCGAAAATTGGTTTCGGAATTATAATGGAATTATTGCTCTTGCCAAATCAGGCGTAAAGGGTAGAAATGGAATTGACGGGCCATATATCGAAACAAGTATCCTTATGAAACCCGATACCGCAAAACCAAAATTCGGTCTGATGGGGGTTGAATCCTTTTTCCCATATCAGATTAATGGACAATGGTTCGCCATTTATGGTTCATCGCCAGGATGGATTGCCCTTGCAAAATCTCCGTCGCTAACAGGCCCCTGGGAAAGATTATCAGAGCCCGGAGTTATTGGCAAACATACCGAGAACCCGGTAGTATCGCGACTTCGGGATGGAAGATATGTTGTCTTTTTTGATGGCGCCGGCTTTTACCAAAAAATTGGATATATGGTTTCTTCTGATGGGATACATTGGTCGAACCCAATCATCATAGATCTTGAAAACCATCCCGGTAAGTGGTGGGGGTTGACCCGTACGCCATTGGGTTTAATTGATGAAGGTAAAGACAACTATGTATTGTATTTCACTGCGTACAATAATAATTTTTATAAGATACCAGGTATTTGGCAAGCAAAATCTGATTCGGCTTTAGATGGATATTTTGCCAGCGTGGGAATGATTAACCTAAAGCTTATCAAATAGATAAGTGAATAAATAAGGTATTAAATTTCAGATATATATGAATATAAAATAACAAATCAAACATTATGAAACATCTATTCATTGCTTTATTTGTATTGTTCTTTTCTTATGGGAAAAGTGAATCAGAAGTACCGGAACATTTCAAAAGAGTTGATCAAACGCTCTGGGTGGTTAAAGATCTTGACAATGTAATCGCGCACTGGGCTAAGCTTGGATTTAATCAGGTCATCAGGTTTGATACTGTCGTTGCAGAATTTAAAAAAACTGGGAAAACCGTGAAAATAAGATTGGCGAAAGCCAATTTGGGTGGTGCAAATATTACCTGGATACAGCCTTTGGGGGAGAAATCTGTTTTTTCTGAATTCAATCATTCTTACGGTGATGGTGCCATGAGTCTTGTACACCGGCTGAAAAGCAATGAAGCCCTTCAGGCTGAATTGAACCGTTTAAACAGGATTGGATTAGAAATTAAGGAAGAAATAAACATTGTAACAAAAGAAGGAAGCCTCAATTATGTACTGGTGGATACCAGGAATGAAGGGAAGTATTATCTCGGCTATACTTATGGAGATGAAGACTTAAAGATAATGCAGAAGCTTTCCTCTGAGAACCTGCATAACATGAAAATAAACCAGTACGCATTTGCTATACGCAAACCCGAAAAGGTATCTGAATTCTGGCACAAAATTGGCCAGCCGGAATTTCAAATCAGCAATCCCGTGTTGGGAAATACCCATTATTATGGAAAAATAGTTGATCACAAACTTATTCAGGGATGGCAGCGGCACGGAACAATAGCCTATGAATGGTGCATTCCGGTAAAACCGCCCATCGTTTACGAAGATCATATCAATAAGCATGGAGAAGGAATTCACCACCTGGCTTTCAGTGTTGACAATATGGATAAAGTACTCGAAGATTACAGGTCAAAAGGCTATGTGGTATCAATGGGCGGAACTTGGAGCGAGACAGGAAAACCTGGTTCTGGCAGGTATGAGTACATTGATCTTGAAAAAGCCGGGGGCGTGACGATGGAGCTTTTATGGAATCATCATTAAGCTTTAATGGTTTTTGTATCTGGATAGGGAAAATAAATTTAATACACAATGGTACGACCTGAATTACAGAAGATGCTTACATTTTCAGGGGAGTTAAAAAATTGTGGTGCGTGAAAAAATAAAAGCATGTGCCCAAGTCAGAGTCTCACTTCAAGTGAGGGCCTCTGATATACCTTCATCCTTCCGGCAAAAATGCCGAAGCATCAGAAGGAGGTGAAATGGAATGGTTCGTCAGGAATGGTTTTACTGTTCTGGCTCCTGATATGATTGGAGTTGGAGAAATGGGGCCGGGTATTAATAAAGGGGATGCGTACATTGAGGGCAGCTCCCATAATATCTGGTATGCCACAATACTTATTGGCAGAAGTATTGTGGGTATAAGGGCAGGTGATGTTTTCAGACTCGCCGGAGAACTAAAGAACAATACCGGAATAAAGGATATTTATGGTTTTGCCAGAAATGAAATGGCGCCGGTACTGTTGCATGCCACGGCATTTGATCCTTCTATTACTCATGTAGCTCTCATCGAATCCTATTCCTCCTGCAGCACCATTGTTTTGAACCGCTTTTATAAGCCTTCATTTATTCTCAATACCGTTCCCGGAGCCCTAAAAGCTTACGATCTTCCTGACCTTGCTGCCAGCCTTGCCCCAAGAAAGCTATTAATGTCCGGGGTCACTGACGGGAATGGCAAGAATATGGATATTGAAAGTATCCATACCGATCTCGCCATAATCAAAACGGCTTATCAATACAGGAATTTCAGATTTTTCAATCATTCTGTTATCCTAACTTCAGAGTATTCCGTATTTCTTTTTTTCTATAGCATTAATTCCATGTAAAACCATTGATTTTATATCTTTGGGCGGATTTTTGCCTGGGCGGCAGATTGGTATATGTTAAGAATTGCTTCGGATATTAGGTTCGAATACACTGAATGATTAATGAACACGGAAATTAAAGCACGATGAATTTTGTTGACGAATTAAACTGGAGGGGCATGATCCATGACATAATGCCCGGAACCAAAGAACAACTGGACAAAGAACTAACCTCAGCTTATGTCGGGATTGACCCGACCGCCGATTCGCTGCATATCGGGCATCTGGTAAGCGTGATGATGTTGAAACATTTTCAGATTTCGGGACACAAGCCAATTATCCTGGTAGGCGGTGCGACCGGAATGATCGGAGACCCTTCGGGTAAATCGCAGGAACGGAATTTACTGGATGAGCCAACCCTTCGGCACAATCAGGAATGCATTAAAAAGCAATTGTCCCGGTTTCTTGATTTTGAATCGGATGCACCCAATGCGGCCGAAATGGTTAATAATTACGACTGGATGAAAGATTTCAGCTTCCTTAATTTTATCCGCGACATCGGCAAACATATCACCATCAATTACATGATGTCGAAAGATTCGGTTAAAAAAAGGCTGGATTCTGATAGTGGGGCAGGAATGTCGTTTACCGAGTTTACATACCAACTGGTACAGGGAACCGATTTTCTTCATTTGTACCAGACAAAAAACACGAAACTTCAGATGGGTGGTTCCGACCAGTGGGGAAACATCACTACCGGAACTGAATTAATTCGCCGGAAAACCGGTGGCGAAGCTTTTGCCCTTACTTGTCCGTTGATCAAGAAGGCTGACGGGAACAAATTTGGAAAAACCGAATCGGGCAATGTTTGGCTTGATCCGAAACTGACATCGCCATACAAGTTTTATCAGTTCTGGTTGAATACTTCGGATGAAGATGCCGTAAAATACATCAAAATATTCACCCTTCTTTCAGAAGAAGAAGTATCAGATCTTACTGATCAACATGCCGAAGCGCCGCATTTAAGATTGTTACAAAAACGACTGGCCGAAGAAGTTACGGTAATGGTTCACTCGCGCGACGACTATGAACTGGCTGTCGAAGCTTCACAAATCCTATTCGGACAGGGAACTGCCGAATTGCTAAATAAGCTCGATGAAGCCACTTTCCTTTCAGTTTTCGAAGGTGTTCCGCAGTTTAAAATTTCAGCAAGAGAACTTAAAACCGGCATTAAAGTAGTAGATCTACTGGCCGAAAAAGCAATGGTGTTTCCCTCGAAAGGCGATTTGCGCCGGACCATTCAGGGAAATGGCTTAAGTATCAACAAAGACAAAGTTTCAGATGCCGAACTGATAATAAATCAAACTTTTCTGATTGGAGGGAAATATATTTTGGTACAGAAAGGGAAGAAGAATTACTTCCTGCTTATAGCCGGATAAATTTCAGGCAAAAACTATACTAAATGCACAAATGTTTCGTTAAAACAACGACCAAAAGAACCTTCTATGACAAACTTTTTTGACAACCAAAATTTGCTTGAAACACTCTGGAAATGGAAAAAACATTTGATTGCAGTGGGTATTCTGGCTGTCTTTTTTTCAGCCATTTTTTCATCTTCCACTTTCATTAAGCCAAAGTTCAAATCGGTAGCAAGGATTTACCCCAGTAATAACATTTATACTTTCAGCGATGAATCGGAGAGCGAACAAATGCTTGAGATCATTAATTCTCAAGATATTAAACTTAGGGTAATTGATGCTTTCAACCTCGGTGAAGTTTATAAAATCAGCAAACAGGATCCGCAATACCTGACCTATATGCTGGCTGAGTTCAATGATAATGTTTCCTTCAAAAAAACCGAATACGAAACCATTGAGATTCAGGTTTTGGATACCGACCCGAAAAGGGCTTGTACCATGTGTGATTCCATTATCTCGTTTTTAGATGAAAAAGTCAGATCGATGCACCGCATAAAATATGAAGAAGTCGCCCATATTGCCAAAAAAGATTTAGCCCTTATTACTCATGATATTGACTCGATTGGGGAGAAACTGAATGTGCTTCGTAAAGAATATAAAATACTTAATTACCAATCTCAGTCCGAGGAAATTACAAAAGGAATGGTTCGTATGCTGACTGAACAGAAAAAGAATACATCCGGAGGAAAGGAACTTGAACAATGGATGAAAAATCTATCAGAGAAAGGTGGAGAATATGAATTTCTGGACAATCAGCATAAATTCATGGTAACCCAGATGGATTCCATTAAAAAGGTTTACAATCAATCGGTGAGCAGTGCAAACAAGAAAATTATTTACGGTCAACGTGTTCAGAATCCGGTTCCTGCCGATAAAAAATCATATCCTGTGCGTTGGCTCATCGTATTGGTTTCAACCTTTGCAGCGCTTTTTTGTGCTATCCTGGTTATTTTACTTCTCGAAAACAATAAAAACATTTAAACTGTGTACCAGGCCAGGACTAAAGTTGCCCTTTTTTACCTGATTTCGGCATTGTTTGTTTTGCTGAATGCATTTTTTCTGGTGAAAAAGCATTCGATGATCATTAATGCTTTGCCCCTGGTTTTTGGAATTATTCTATTGGCCATATATGCCTTCGATAAATTGCTATATCTGATTGTATTATTTACCCCGCTTTCGCTTCCTCTCTCAGAAATAGCGCCCGGCTTCTCGTTCGATATGTATTTACCCACCGAACCTTTGCTTTTTGGGATATTGCTCCTATTTATCCTGAAGTGTCTGGCAGACCGGAAATTTGATCGGGATATTTTGGTACATCCCGTTTCAATGGTTATCTATTTGAGTTTGTTTTGGATGTTCGTGACCAGCCTGACGAGTACAATGCCATTGGTATCGTTTAAATTCTTTTTATCGCGCATTTGGTTCGTTGTTGGTTTTTACCTGCTTACAGCAAAACTTTTCGATTCGGGCAAGAATATAGAAAAGTACATCTGGCTTTATACCCTGCCCCTGCTCATTGTTATTTTTTATGCTACCTTCCGGCATCTGGAATATGGTTTATGGAACAAACAGGCCGCTAATTTCGTGGTCAATCCTTTATATAACGACCATACCGCATACGGAGCTGCAGTGGCCATGTATTTACCTTTTTTATTTGGTTTTTCATTTACAAAAATATATTCGCCCGGGGTAAAAATCTTTGTCCGAATCGTTTTGGGCATATTGTTGATGGGGCTGATCCTTTCTTATGCCCGTGCTGCCTGGCTAAGTGTGATCGCTGCTTTTGGTGTATGGGTTTTAATTCGCTTGAAAATCAGGTTCAAACCTCTTTTCATTACTTTTCTGGTTATTCTTTCGGTGGTTCTGGTTTTCGAAAACCAGATTCTGATTTACCTTGAACGAAACGATACCGAATCTTCAGCCAATCTGACTGAACATGTTTCATCCATATCGAATATTTCTTCAGACGCATCAAATCTGGAGCGGATCAACAGGTGGAGTTGTGCCATCCGGATGTTTGAGGATAAACCGGTTTTTGGCTGGGGCCCGGGAACCTACATGTTCAATTATGCCCCGTACCAACTGACTGCCAACCGGACCATTATCAGTACCAATTCGGCTGACGGAGGAAATGCGCACAGTGAATACCTGGGACCAATGGCCGAATCAGGATTGATAGGAATGGTTATCTTTCTGATTCTCATTTCGACAGTTGTTTACACGGCTGTTCATGCTTATGCACGAGCCAATGATAAGCGTTTAAAAACATTGGTCATGGGCGCTTTGCTCGGACTGTTAACCTACTATATACACGGAATACTCAATAACTTTCTGGATACCGATAAACTTTCGGTTCCATTTTGGGGATTCACGGCCATCATTGTCGCAGTTGATATTTATACCCGGAAGGTTTCCCGAAATGAAAATCTGATGGTTGGCCTGGGGCAAAAAAAATAGCCCGCAGTACAGGCTATTTCGATTCTTTATTCTTCAGATATTATTTTTTGACACGCTCATAATAGGAACGATCGCGGGTGTCTATTTTTATGATATCGTCCTCGTTGATAAACATCGGAACCATCATTTCAGCTCCGGTCTCGAGGGTGGATGGTTTAAGTGCATTTGAACTGGCTGTATTTCCTTTTTCACCTGCCATGGTTGAAATTACCTTTAACTCTACAAATGGCGGCAGTTCAACCGTAAGGGGCGTTTCGGTATCGGCATGTACATTGATTTCAACTACCTGGCCTTCTTTCATCAGATCCGAATTTTCAATTAAATTGGCATCAATCGAAATTTGTTCAAACGATTCTGAATTCATAAAGTTAAAACCGGCTTCATCCTTATACAAAAATTGGTAAGGACGACGTTCAACTCTTACTACATCAATTCTAACTCCTGAATTAAAGGTGTTTTCAATGGTCCTGCCTGTTTTAAGGTTTTTCAGTTTTGTCCGTACAAATGCCGGCCCTTTCCCTGGTTTAACATGCTGGAACGACACAATCTGAAATAACTGTTCGTTGAATTCGATGGTCAAACCGTTTTTAATATCTGCTGTAGTAATTGCCATATACAAAGTTTATAATATTTTCAAATCGGTTGCAAAAATAAGGAAATATTGCTGAATCAAAATATTTACAGGTTATTTTTCAAATGTTTCACTATCAACTTATTATTGATCGGTCATTTGGTTGATGCCATTAATTTTATAGGAGTTCAATTCACATTTCAGTGAACCAAGCAGCAATCCAAATTCGGCGTAAATCGGTAACCTGTTGGTATCTTTGGTAATATAAATCTTCAGGTCATCCGATGTTTTAAACAGCTTTCCCCTTGGTACTTTAGGCGAAACCACGTAGCATTCTTTAAGTCCGATCTTAGTTTCAATGGTCTCAATTCCAATGTATTTCAGTTCCATAATAAACAATTCATCACCATGGTAAACAGGAATCTGAACCACCACTCCGTTCAGTAATGACTCAAAATAGTGATTTTGACGAATGTAGAAGAATACACTGATCAGGTCGTTTACCTGATCAGGAACTTTGTGGTGTCCTGATTTTAGGCTAAACAATGAATCATTGATATGATCGTAAATAATTTCGTCATAGAACCTGTAATTTTGTTCCTTAACGGCACGTATAGACTTAATAGGCAGGAATGTTTCCGGATCAACCCAACTTTCGTAAACATCGTTTACCTCATAAATCTTATCCACAATTCCGGTAGTCCGGCCCCGCATGTGGTAGTGAATGGTTTGTATCCGGTTTATTTTTTCATTTTGGGCTACCAGGGTAGCTTTTCCACCTTTGATAAATCCAAAGCGGAGCGTGTATTCCATTTCCTCAAGCGGTTGCGCCTGAATACTTAAGAGGAAAGCAAAAAACAACCAAATAATCCATTTAAATCTCATCCAGGCATATTTTTTCTTGATACTGTTGCTATAAAATCTTTCAGGTAAAAAGGTTCAAAATAAGCAACGTCTTCGAACTGCTTTTTGGTATAGGCCTGCCACACCAACTCGGACATATGTTGTGCAGAGGCTGAGATATGATTAATAAACACTGCATTAGGCGATTCCAATACCTTTCTGCATTTTGCCGAACCGTTTCCGAAAAAAGCAACCTGCGAATTGCTCAACTCATCAGCAAGAAATGATTCGTCGATAACCTGGGCGGTTATTGGCCTGATTATCTGCCCTTCTTTATCTAAAAGCATAGAGAATACCTCCATTCGCCGGGCATCAATCATAGGACAAAAAAGCGTTGGTTTCGTTTCCGGAATACCCAATTGAAGCCGGTTCAAAGAAACATGTTTGGCCATTGCTTCGAGTGTTCCTATCGCAATGAGTGGAATGTTCCCTGCATAACAAATTCCTTTTGCTGTTGAAACTCCGATTCTTAAACCAGTGTATGAACCGGGGCCTTTGCTGACTGCAACAGCGCTAAGTTCTCCTGGTTTAATGTCATTTTTTTTTAGTAGCTGTTCAGCGAAAACGGTTGTTAGCCGGGCATGGCTTTGCCCTTCATCCGATTCAATCAGATCAATTACTTGCCCGTTTACCATCAGGGCTACACTACAAATTTCGGTAGAAGTTTCAAAAATCAGAATTATACCCATTACTGTTAAATTTGATGACAAAATTATTCATATAAACAAATCCATATCCGTTTTGTGAAAAAGAAATATCATCAATAATACCCTTCAGGATGTTTTTTAACTTTCTTTATGTTTTAGTTCGATCATTTGTATTAATTTTAAAAAAAATACAAGAACAAGTTTAGATGTATCATGCAGTAATTATTGATGACGATCAACTGGCAAGAAGAGGACTGAAACGTATCCTGGAATTGAATTTCAAAGAAATTGAAATTCTGGGCGAAGCAAATTCTGTTGCTTCAGGTTTATCTTTAATTAATCAATTTGAACCTGATTTGGTGTTTTTGGATATCGAATTGCCTGATGGAACAGGATTCAGCCTTTTGGAAAAGTTGACGAAGGTCAACTTCAAGGTAATATTTACAACATCTTACAGCGACTATGCCATTACTGCATTTAAATATTCGGCATTCGATTACATTACAAAACCAGTCCTTATTGAGAATGTCAGGTCAACAATGAACCGCATTAGCGAAATTCCTGTTCTTCATGGAAAACAAAGGGTCGAAGCTTTAAAACAGAACTTGACCCGCAATAGCGAGGATGACCCAACGATAGCTTTACCCGATATTAATGGTTTTACAATAGTAAGGGTCAAGGACATTGTAAGATGTGAAGGTGAACGTAATTATTCACGCATTTTTTTTATCAACGGAACCTCTGTGCTGGTTAGCCGAACTTTACTTGATTTTGATAATCTGCTTATTCCACACGGCTTTTTCAGGATACACCGATCGCATTTGATCAGTTTGAAGAATGTGGGCCGATACTTGAAAACGGATGGGGGAATGGTTGAAATGGCCGATAAAACTCAAATACCTGTTTCACCCAAATTTAAAGATGAGTTTCTGAACCGACTTTTGTATAACCGGTTATAATTAATATGTATTCAATAAAATATTTACAATCACTTATTTCAGCCGAAATAGATGAAGAGATCAGTCGGTTAAACCAAATTGAACCGAAAAATCTATATGAGCCGATAGGTTATGCTTTATCCATGGGAGGCAAAAGACTTCGTCCGGTTATGGTACTGCTTGCTTACAACCTGTTTGACGACTCGGTTGAGAAGGCTTTCCCTGCTGCTTTAGCCATCGAAGTTTTTCATAATTTCACTTTATTGCACGATGATATTATGGATCGGGCAGAAATGAGGAGGAACTCTTTATCCGTTTACAAAAAATACAACGAAAATATAGCCATATTGTCGGGTGATGCCATGTCAATAATGGCATACCATTATTTGCTTAAATGCCGCACTTCAGAACAGGGACCAATGATCCGGCTTTTCTCCAAAACTGCACTCGAGGTGTGCGAAGGACAGCAATATGATATGGACTTTGAAGGCAGAATGGATGTAACGATATCGGAATATCTGAACATGATTCGGCTGAAAACTGCCGTATTGCTAGCCTGTAGCTTGAAATTGGGCGCTTTGGCTGCCAACGCACCTGAAAAAATTGCCAGCCAGTTGTATGATTTTGGCCTTAATCTGGGAATTGCCTTTCAGCTTCAGGACGATTTACTTGATGTTTTTGCCAATCAGGAAAAATTTGGAAAAAAAATCGGCGGGGATATTGTGGCCAACAAAAAAACTTTTCTTCTTTTAAAGGCACTCGAAATATCCGACAGCCGAACCAGGGCCCATATTCAGAATTGGATATTAAGAAAAGAATTTGAAACTGAAATTAAAATAAAGGCCATTACTGATATTTATAATGAATTAGAAATCAAGAATATTACAGAAAATTGTGTAGATGAATTTTATCAGGCGGCCCTAAATGTTTGGGAAAAGATAGAGCTTGAAAAAGAAAAAAAATCAGAGTTACTTCAATTTGCGAAAATGATCATGAGCAGAGATCATTAATAATTCCTGAAACTAGCTATATTTGCAGCAAATTTATTTTCATTGATTTTTAACTCAGCTTAAATGCTGAAAAAATAAAGAATATGGCTCAGAATATTGGAAAAATCACTCAGGTAATCGGACCTGTAATTGACATTTCGTTTGATCAGGAAGGCAGCGAACTTCCCGGAATATATGATGCACTGGAGATTGTCAGGGAAGGAAAGGCAAATCTGGTACTTGAATGCCAGCAACACGTTGGCGAAAATACGGTGAGGGCCATTGCAATGGATTCGACTGATGGGTTCCGCAGGGGAATGGAGGTGATAGCAACCGGCAAACCTATTACCATGCCCAAAGGCGAAATTGCACTTGGTCGCTTGCTGAACGTAACCGGTGACCCGGTTGACGGATTGGAACCTCTTCCAAAAAATGGATTTAGCATCCACAATGAGCCCCCTTTGTACGAAGACTTAACCACTGAAACAGAAGTTCTTTATACCGGAATTAAAGTCATTGACCTAATCGAACCTTACGCCAAAGGTGGAAAAATTGGTCTGTTCGGTGGTGCGGGAGTGGGCAAAACCGTTTTGATTCAGGAGTTAATAAATAATATTGCTTTGGCCCACAGCGGCTTATCGGTGTTTGCCGGTGTTGGCGAACGTACCCGCGAAGGAAACGATCTGCTCCGCGAAATGATTGAAGCTGATATTGTTGACTATGGTGAAGAATTCAAAAAGTCAATGGAAGAAGGCAATTGGGATCTCACGAAAGTTGATCAGGAATCGTTGAAAAAATCGAAACTGGCTCTCGTATTTGGTCAGATGAATGAGCCCCCCGGAGCTCGTGCAAGGGTTGCATTGTCGGGATTAACAATCGCCGAAAGCTTACGCGACGGAGACGGATTAAGCGGAAAAGGCCGCGATATTCTTTTCTTTGTTGATAACGTCTTCCGATTTACACAGGCAGGTTCCGAAGTCTCGGCATTATTGGGCCGAATGCCTTCGGCCGTTGGTTATCAGCCTACTTTGGCAACTGAAATGGGGATTATGCAGGAACGAATTACCTCAACCAAAAATGGATCAATTACATCAGTCCAGGCCGTGTATGTTCCTGCTGATGACTTAACCGACCCTGCTCCTGCAACAACTTTTGCCCACCTTGATGCCACAACCGTATTGAGCCGGAAAATTTCCGAATTGGGTATTTATCCGGCAGTTGACCCACTCGATTCCACCTCCAGGATCTTAAACCGCGAAGTGGTAGGCGATGAACACTACGATTGTACCCAGCGGGTGATCATGATTCTGCAACGTTATAAAGAATTGCTCGACATTATAGCGATTTTGGGTATGGATGAGTTATCGGAAGAAGATAAACTGATTGTTCACCGCGCACGCAGGGTGCAGCGCTTCCTTTCCCAACCATTCTTTGTAGCCGAACAATTTACCGGTCTTAAAGGCCAACTCGTTTCCATTGAAGATACCATTAAAGGGTTTAACATGATCATGGATGGAGAAGTTGACCAGTATCCTGAAGCGGCTTTCAACCTGGTAGGAACTATTGAGCAGGCCATTGAAAAGGGTGAAAAATTGCTGGCTGGCGCTTAATGAGGCTGCACGAAATCCTTGCTGACTCTTAATTTGAAACTTTATATTTATTGGTCCATGTTACTCGAAATTATCACTCCCGACAAAAAGGTTTATTCAGGCAAAGTGAAATTAGTTCAATTGCCCGGTTCTAAAGGAACATTCGAAATACTGAATAACCATGCCCCAATTATTTCGACACTGAATAAAGGCAAAATTAAAGTGGTTGAAGATTCAGGGGCAGAACTTTTTTTCGAAGTTGACGGAGGTGTTGTTGAGAACGTTGACAACAAAATTATTGTACTTGCAGAGTCGGTTTAGCCGAAAGAAGCGATAAACTGATTATATTTAAACCCTGAAGATTAAAGCGCTTCAGGGTTTTTATTTTGAAAACGAAATTTCTGATCATACGATTCAGTTCCATTGGCGATATTGTTTTAACATCGCCGGTAGTGAGATGCCTGAAAAACCAATTTCCGGAAGCCGAAGTACATTACCTTACCAAAAAGCGAAATATTGACCTGTTAAAAGCCAATCCGTATATTGATAAAATTCAATTGTTTGGCGATTCACTTTCGGATACCATTCGGGAATTAAAAACTGAAAACTATGATTACATTATTGATTTACACAACAATTTGCGCAGCTTACGGGTCAAACTCGGACTAAGAGCCAAATCCTACAGTTTCAACAAATTAAATCTCCGTAAATTTCTTCTGACCAGTTTCAAATTGAATTTCATGCCTCAGGCACATATTGTTGACCGTAACCTGGAAACACTGAGCCATTTTCATTTGACCAACGATGGAAAAGGGCTTGAGTATTTTATTCCTGAAGAAGATGAATTTAATTTATCGGGTTTGCCCGTAAGGTTCAGAAATGGTTATATGGTACTTGTTTTGGCGGGTACTTATGCAACTAAACGGATGCCGGTAGAAAAATATAAAAATCTGATTGGTGAAGTAGATATTCCTTTTATTTTGCTCGGAGGTAAAAGTGAACGAATTATGGCTGACCATATTTTGAGTTGGGAAACCGGAAATGTAATTGATTTCACAGGAAAACTACGGATCAATCAGTCGGCTTCGTTAGTAAAAAATGCCAGATTGGTGATCGCGAACGATACCGGACTGATGCATATTGCTGCTGCATTTCATAAAAAAATACTTTCAGTTTGGGGAAGTACTACACCCGAATTGGGAATGTATCCATATTTGCCCCTCGATGGTTCGAAAATTCTTGAAGTTAAAGGATTATCATGCCGTCCATGCTCCAAGCTTGGCTACCACGAATGTCCCAAAAAGCATTTTCGCTGCATGAACGATTTGCCCGAAGACCAAATTATGGACTGGGTAAAAAGGGAATTCTGAAAAATCATAATTAAGCTCGCTTACCACCAAAAATCAGTCATTTATCGATTAAAATTGCCGGATGATCTACCCGGCTAATTGGATATACGAACCAAATCAGGAAATTCGGCTCGAAATAATTAACAAACAATTTACATTCAGGAAACGTTTCTTGTTCGAAATGTTTCCTTCCTTTGTTTCTAAAATTAATAGCAAACTTAAATATGTACGACGAATTGAATTTTGAGGATCCTAAATTTCGGGCAATTCTTGAAAAAACGGTCGAATTATTTTACGAATTCGGGATCAGAAATTTGAACATGGACGATATCAGCCGGAGTCTGGGGATTTCGAAAAAGACCCTTTATCAGTATGTAAAAAGCAAGGAAGATCTGATTGAAAAGCTTTTCTACTACGATGAAATGAAATGGGATGTCGAATTTTCAAAGATTAAAATAGACGAGTTAAACGCCATTGAAGTATTGTTAAAAGTTAGTTTATTGGTTTTTGACGAAATGGTCAAGTTAAATCCGAAAATAAAGTTTGAGCTGAAAAAATATTATGAACCCATTTTTAATCAGTTCATGGTACGGAAGCAAAACCACATTTTCACCCGGATGAGTAAAAATATTCAGAAGGGAATCGATGAAGGTATTTACCGGAGCGATGTGAATGTTGAGCTGGCGGCAGGTTTATATGTACGGAACCTGGTGGATATGCACAACAAAGATTACTGCTTCGTTGAAAATATCACTTTCAACAAGCTTTTTGAAGTGATGTTCGAAAACCATATCCGGGCCATCTCAACTCCTGAAGGAATCGCTTATTTCGAAAAGCGCAAAGCAGAAATTACACAATTAAACCAAAATATTTTTAACCAATAACGATTACAAAACATGTTCAGAAAACACAAACAGATTCTATTGCTGGCATTCATGGTCCTGTACGCGACAATGACTGCCAATGCGCAGGAGCCGGTAAAGCTTTCATTACAGGAAGCTTTAATTCTGGCATCCAAAAACAACACGAATATTCTGAATTCGGATCTTGATCTGAAAATTGCCCAGAAAAAGGTTTGGGAAACAATTTCTTCGGGACTTCCTCAAATCTCTGGGAAAGGCAGTTATACACACATTTTTAAAGTGCCAACCTTGAACTTTGGAGGACAAACATCATTATCAAAAGAATTAATTCCATGGAGTGATGTAACCCTAAGCGGAAGAATTGACGATGTTACTCTTGATAATGGAGAAACAATTTACCTCAATCTTGAACCAGGTACACCCATTGAACTTGGCCTTAAAAACAATACGACATTCGATTTAACTCTCTCACAGTTAATCTTCAGCGGATCGTATATTGTTGGATTACAGGCAACCAAAGTATATTACGGATTGACCAAACAAACCGCAGAGAAAACAAGGCTTGATGTCATTGAAACCGTAACAAATACTTATACGATGATTCAATTGGCTGAAGAAAGCCGGAAAATTTTGTCTCAGAATCTGGAAAATATAGACAAAACCTTGTACGAAATTTCGGAAATGAACAAACAGGGTTTCCTGGAAAAAACAGATGTCGATCAACTGGAACTGACAGGTAATACCGTTCGTAATGCCATGAATCAAATTGACAGTAACCTGGAAATGGCCTACCGCTTATTGAAGATTCAAATGGGAATGGAAGATTCTCAGAAAATTGTATTGACCGACGTGTTAGAGCAAGGTGAGTCTCTTACCAAATCAAGCCTTCAATTAATCACTGAAACATTCGACATCAATCAAAGTGTTGATTATCAACTCATACAAACATCAGAAAAAGCCGCCAAACTCGACCTGAATCTGGCTAAAAGCAGTTTTCTTCCAACCATTGCAGGTTTTTATAACCATACCGAAAAACTAAAAGCGCCTGCTTTCGATTTCGCGCCGAAAGATCTGATTGGTGTAAATTTGAGCTTACCCATTTTCAGCAGCGGACAGCGTTCATCGATAGTTTCACAAAAACGGATGGCACTGGAAAAAGCTAAAAATACAAAACAATTGGTTTCGAGCAGCCTGACTATGCAAGCCAGTCAATACCAAAGTGATGTAAAACTGAAACTGGAAAGGTTTCAGAACCAGAAAAAGAGCAAAGAGCTTTCTGATGAAATTTACCAGCGAACTTTAGAGAAATACAAACAGGGAATGGCTTCAAGCATGGATTTGATGACCAGCCAGAACCAATACCTGACCAACCTGACCAATTATTACCAAAGTATTTATGATTTGCAGGGATCTAAGTCAAAATTGGAAAAACTGTTCAACATCAATCAGGATTCTGAAAACAAATAGAAATTATAAATATCAAATACTATAGAAATGAAAAAGATTATTATTTATTCGGCACTGATTGCTTTTTTGGTTTCGTGCAGCGCTGCTACCGACAAAAAAGCGGAGCTGGAAAAACTGAAAGTACAACACGATGAGTTAGCTACTAAAATCGCCCAACTCCAGGCTGAAATCAATCCTGAAGGCGCAAAAGCTGAACAAAAAGCAGTTACAGTTAAAACAACCGATGCTACCGCATGTGTTTTTAACCATTATATCGATGTTCAAGGGACCGTTGATGGCGATCAGAATATTGCCGTGAGCCCACAAATGCCAGGTATTGTTACCGCCGTCTATGTGAAAGAAGGTTCACCGGTGAAAAGAGGCCAGGTAATGGCAGAACTGGATGCACAGGTACTTAAACAATCGTTGGAAGAAGTAAATACCCAGCTCATTTTAGCCACCAGTATTTTCCAGAAACAAAGCGCTCTATGGGAAAAGAAAATTGGTAGCGAATTGCAGTATTTGCAGGCAAAAGCAGGCAAAGAATCGCTTGAGCAAAGGGCAAGTACCATGAAGGAACAGTTGCAAATGGCTAAAGTTGTTTCACCAATCAGTGGTACCGTCGAAAGCGTTCCGCTACGTGTCGGACAAATGGCTTCTCCGGGAATGCCAACTTCAGCCATCCGTGTGATCAACATGAATGTGGCCAAAATAACGGCCGATGTTGCTGAAACTTATGCTGCCCGTATTAAAAATGGGAACGACGCTTTGGTCAGTTTTCCTGATTTAGGCAAAGACATTGTAACAAAACTGAACTTTACCAGCCGTTTTATTGATCCTACCAACCGGACATTTAAGGTTGAATGTAAGATTTCTTCGAAAGATGTTGAGCTTCGCGCCAATATGATTGCTTACCTCAAAATCAAGGATTACACCAACGAGAAAGCGTTCTGTATTCCGGTAAATTATGTCCAGAGCAATCAGGATGGTAAATATGTTTATGTAGCCAGGCAAAGTGGCAATGACTGGAATGCCGAGCGAAGAATGGTTAAAACCGGAATGGATTACAACGGAATTATTGAAATCCTGGAAGGAATTGCATCAGGCGATAAAATCATCACTTCAGGATTTCAAGACCTGAATGCTGGCGAAAAGGTAGTTTTCTAAATCAATCAAAACAGACCAATCATGTCGAAAGAAAATAAGATAAAAGAATTTTTTGCCACTAACTGGGCCATCGATAACCGGACGAGCATCTATGTGCTTGCCACGATTATATCGGTGCTTGGTATGATGAATTATTATTTAATACCGAAGGAAACATTTCCTCAGATAGTAATTCCATACATCGTTGTTAGTACGCCATACCCGGGCACCTCGCCTGAAGACATTGAAAACCTGGTAACACGTCCGATTGAGAAACAGTTAAAATCAATATCTAACGTAAAAAAAGTAACCAGCAATTCAGTTCCCGATTTCTCTTCAATCATTGTTGAGTTCGATCCTGATCTGTCAATCGAAACTGCCAAACAGCGGGTGCGCGATGCGGTTGACAAAGCCAAATCCGAGCTGCCGACCGATTTGCCGTCACAACCGCAAATCATGGATATAGACCTTTCTGCTATGCCGGTCATGTTCCTCAATATTTCAGGAAATTACGACCTGGTAAAACTGAAACATTATGCTGAAATTGCCCAGGATAAAATTGAAGGGCTGAAGGAAATTACCCGTGTTGACATTGTTGGGGCGCTCGACCGCGAAATACAAATTGATGCCGACATTTTCAAAATGCAGGCCGCAAAAGTCACCTTCGGAAATATCGAACAGGCTGTCGCGATGGAAAACCTCACCATTTCGGGAGGTATATTAACCAACAACGGAACCCGTAATACAGTTCGTATCAAGGGGCAGTTTACCGATGTGCAAACTATCCGGAATATAGTTGTTCAATCGTCGAGTGGCGCCATGATAAAACTTAGGGATATCGCTGAGGTTAACGATAGTTTTGCTGAACAGGCCAGCTTCGCCAGGCTCAACGGCAAAAATGTAATTACCCTGAATGTGATCAAGAAGAACGGTGCGAACCTGCTCGACGCTTCTGACCAGATCAAGGAAATTGTTGATGGCCTGAAACAACGCGACTATCCGAAGGATATGGAGGTTACCGTTACCGGAGACCAGAGCCGTTTTACCCGAAACACACTGGAGGAATTGAATAATACGATCATCATTGGTTTTATTCTGGTAACCATTGTACTGATGTTCTTCATGGGCTTCACCAATGCGTTCTTTGTCGGGTTGTCAGTTCCGTTGTCCATTTTCATAGCCTACATGATTATTCCCGGCTTAGGCTTCACTATGAACATGATCGTGATGTTCGCCTTCATTTTTGCCCTTGGTATTGTGGTTGACGATGCTATCGTAGTTATCGAAAATACGCATCGGTTGCACCGTTTCACTCCGGATATTAATGTCGCGGCCAAGAGAGCAGCCGGTGAGGTATTCCTTCCTATTTTTTCAGGAACATTGACTACCCTTGCCCCATTCTTCCCGCTGGCTTTCTGGCCCGGCATCGTGGGGCAGTTTATGCACTATTTGCCTGTAACCCTGATCATAACACTGTTTGCCTCCTTGTTTGTGGCGTATGTGTTTAACCCGGTATTTGCGGTATCGTTTATGAAACACGAATATGACAAGGAATTTCAACAGGGAAGTACATGGCGAAAACTTAAAATTTCAACGATGGTGATGGCTGTTTTGGCAGCGCTCTTATATCTTGTTCACTTTACAGCAGAAGTGCCGGCTGCTTTTGCCATGGCCAACATCCTTACGCTTGTTGTTGTGTTGATCCTTCTTTTCCATTTCGTTTTAAAGAAAATGATCCACGCTTTTCAGGAAAAGACCTGGCCATGGGTAATGGCTTTTTATGAAAGGCAATTGCGCCTTATCCTGAAAGGGGCCCGGCCGTTATGGACACTGGTTGGCATGATCGCATTGTTTTTTGTAACCATGTTCATTACAGGAATAGCTAAACCAACCGTATTGTTTTTCCCAAACAGCGACCCGAATAATATTTTTGTGTATATCAAAATGCCCGGAGGGACACATCAGAATTTGACCGACAGCGTTACCCGCGTTGCCGAAGCACGTGTTTACAACGCCATTGGGCAAAACAATCCTGATGTGGAATCGGTTATTTCGAATGTGACTATCGGCGCTGAGGAAGAGGGATTTACTTCAACAGGGACACCCTTCAACAGAGGAAAAGTTACTGTGAATTTTGTTGAGCACCAATTCCGTATTTCAGGAATTTCAACAACCCAATACATGGAATTGATCAGGAAAGAAGTTGCAGACATCGCAGGAGCCGAAATTACGGTTGATAAGGAACAAAATGGCCCGCCAACCGGTAAACCAATCAACATTGAAATTACCAACGAAAATCTGGGAACCCTGATTACCGATGCTTATGCTTTCCGTAATTACATTGACTCTGTGGATATTCCCGGGGTGGAAGAATTAAAAACCGATTTCGAGATGAACTCTCCGGAAATCATTATTCAGATTAACCGCGATCGCGCACAGCGATTGGGAATTTCAACCGGTCAAATCGGAATGGAAATCCGAACCGCGCTGTATGGGAAAGAGATTTCGAAACTAAAACAGGATGAGGATGAGTTTCCGATTATGCTTCGTTACAGTAAATTAACCCGCGATAATATTGATGCGCTGGTCAATCTTCAGATCACCTATCGCGACATGAATACCGGCATGTTACGCAGTGTTCCATTATCAACAGTTGCTACATTGGACTATACTTCTTCCTACGCCGGAATTAAGCGCCTGGATCAGAAACGGGTAATTACTGTTTATTCGAATGTGCTTTCGGGCTTTTCTGCCAACGATATTGTGCCAAAAATCATAAGGGAAGCCAAAACATTTCCACTGCACGAAGGCACTTCCATCAAGTTGACCGGCGAGCAGGACGACCAGGCTGAAACGGTCGCTTTCCTTATGAAAGCGATGATCATTGCCATTGGCATGATTTTCTTTATCCTGATCACTCAATTTGGTTCGGTCAGCAAGTCGCTGATTATTCTAAGCGAAGTTGTCTTCAGCATCATTGGGGTTTTGCTTGGGTTTATCATCTTCAAGATGGATCTGGTGATTATGATGACCGGTCTGGGAGTTGTGGCCCTGGGTGGCATTGTGGTCCGGAACGGGATATTGATTGTTGAATTTATTGATGTCAAGAAGAAGGAAGGTTTGCCGACACGCCGGGCTATCATTGAAGGTGGGAAAACCCGTATCACTCCGGTAATCCTTACCGCAACCGCAGCAATGTTAGGTTTGGTGCCTCTTGCTGTCGGTTTGAACATCGATTTTGCCGCCATCTTTACCGAACTGAACCCGCACATCTATTTCGGGGGCGACAATGTTGCTTTTTGGGGTCCGCTTGCTTGGTCAATCATTTTTGGATTGAGTTTCGCGACTTTCCTAACCCTGATGTTCGTTCCGGCTTTGTACGAGATGGATTATGTGATTCGGTTAAAAATGGCCAAACGCAAAAACCTGAAGCGTATTAAAGCGCTGAAGAAGTAAAATCAATCAAATCTTAAAATAAATTGAAAGGGGCTGGCTCGCAAGAGTTCAGCCTCTTTTTCCTATTTGAAAAGTCTGTCCAATAAATCTTTAACCCCATCCTTCTATTTCTTTTATGAGTTCATCGTTATTGGTTAGTTTATCGTTATTTGAATCAAGCATCGATTGGTCGATTCTTTTGTAGAACTCATCCAAAGTCATCGGTTGGAAGTCTTTTTCAATACTTCTACTCTTTTCCTTTTTAAGCATTTTTTCGAAACGATCCACAATATTCTCATTTTGAATATTGAGAAATTCTCTCACAAAAGTCAATTTTCTAGTCTGTAAATCCATTTTCTTTTTTTAGTAAAGTTATAAATTTTCAAGAAAACGTGTTTCAAATTTTGTTTTTTTGTTTTTGCCCTATACAATTCTTCATGGGTTTCTTTAATCAGATTAATAAGTGGAACATCAGCCGGACAGCGGCTTAAATCAATCTTTTTCAGGTTCTGCATGGTCGGAAAATTGCCCGGAAACCAGTGGCCTTTTTCCTGAAACATGTTGTAGCGGTACAATCCGAAATCTTTCATGTCGTAACATTTCCAGAGCAACCTGAATCGAAGAATTTCCGGAATATTCAATCCTGAAGGATCTTTTTCCATGACATATCCATCAAAACCGGAATAAGGATCAAGTAATTTCTGAGCATCGAGAACTTGTTTGATCCGGGCATCTTCAGGAGAAAAAGGTGCTGGCGCCGGAAAAATGCCATTAAGATGTTCGAATTTTGCAGTTACCGGAAGCCCAAAAGTTAAGGTGTGAATTCCTGGGTGGCTAAGGCAAAACCTGGCATTCCACTGAATGGGGTGAAGGGGGTCTGTTAATTTTACCAGTTTAGAGGGTGGGTTAAGCAATTGTCCTCCTTTATCATTGGGTGAAATAATAAACACACCCATATCCTTGGTTTCAGCCAGATCAATAGCAGCTTTGTTTCGCTGGAAAAAATAGTAATAATGCAGGTTTACAAAGTCGAACAAATCGGTTTCAATAGTTTTTAAAATTACATCCAGTGGTGCGTGAGTGCTGAACCCGATATGCTTAATAATTCCCTCTTCTTTCATCTTCAGTAACTCTTCAACCGGTCCGCCTTTGGCACAGGCAGATTCCTGTATTCCCATGGTATTAATTCCGTGCCAGGCATAGAAATCAAAATAGTCGGTTTTCAAAGCTATCAACTGGTTCGAAACCATTGTTCGGGTTTCTTCTGCCGTTTTAGGATTTCCTTTAGTCATCAAAAAGTAGGCATCGCGTTTCAGTTTCAATTCATCGTTCAGTACCCGACCGTAAGCATGTTCGCTTTTGCCATAACCATGTGCCGTTTCAATTAAATTGATGCCCTGCGCCAAAGCTTTTTCAACCGTTTCCCGACATTGATCGAGGGTATCCTGAGGAATATGTTCGCGGGGTTCGACGCCTGTATGTTTAAAACGCATACCTCCCAAAGTGATGACACTAACCATTTTGTTGGTTTTGCCAAAACGACGGTATTCCATTTTTGGGCGATAAAGAGATAAATTTTTATAATCCATATGATGTGCCAGTCTTAATACGGTGAAAATATTCAAACTAAAACAGAAAACTGGTAGGTATGTTTAGTTCGGATTTAATGTAGCCTCATCTATTTTCTCAAAAATGCTTCGGCAATAACTAAGTCGGATGGAGTAGTAATCTTAATATTTTCTTGGTTTCCTTCAATCATGTGTATGGTGAATCCAGCTTTTTCTGCCACCGAAGCGTCGTCGGTAAATGCCGGATCAAAATCCTGTTCGAATGCTTTCAGTATTTGGTCGCTTTGGAAAGTTTGCGGAGTCTGAACACCGAAATACAGGCTTCGATCCACTGTACTATTTTTATCTCCCTCCTGTTTCCTCAGCGATTCGTTCACTGGCAAAACCGGAATGGCATTCCCAGCATTACTGGCAGTTTCGAAGCATCTTTTGAGTGTCTCCAGACTGACAAGGGGACGAACTCCATCGTGAATAAAAACGATTCCTTCTCCATCTATTAATTTAAGTCCATTTTTGACCGAATCATACCGGGTTTCACCTCCTGTTGCGATTCGGTGAGCCAGATTGAATTTGTGTTTCAGGCACAATCTATCCCAATATTCCTTTTGTGACTCAGGCAGAACCAAAATCAATTCACATTCAGGATCGAAATCATAAAAAACATGAATCGTATGCATCAACACAGGTTTTCCACACAATTCAAGAAACTGTTTGGGTATTTCAGTTCCCATCCGGTTTCCTGATCCTCCGGCAACTATTAATGCAAACTTTTTCATAATTTAGACGTTGATAGCAAAAGTACAATTTCAAATCTAAATGATATGCAGGAAATTCTCAACTTTCTTTCTGAATTGAAAGAAAACAACAATAAGGATTGGTTTGACCAAAACCGTGACAGGTATGAAGCAAGCCGTAAAAAGGTTTTGTTTCTGACCGAAATGATTATTCATGAAGTTGCCAAATTCGATCCAGAAATTGGATTTCAGGATCCCAAAAACTGCGTGTTCCGAATATTCCGCGATGTTCGTTTTGCCACAGATAAAACTCCCTACAAAACAAACATGGGAAGTTTTATAGCCAAAGGTGGCCGGAAAAGCACCAGTGCAGGGTATTATATTCATATCGAACCAGGTAGTTCTTTTGTTGGAGGTGGTTCTTATTGTCCCCCGGCTGAAGCCTTGAAAGCAATACGCACTGAAATTTTTGATCATCCGGAAGATTTCAAACAACTGATTCTTAATAATTCATTCCTGAAGGTTTATCCCGAAATGTATGATGATAAGCTAAAAACGGCACCCAAAGGATTTCCGAAAGATTTTCCGGAGATAGATCTGCTGAAATATAAATCGTTTGCTTTTACTTCGAAGTTGGAAGATACGGTGGTTACCAGTGATGCCTATGTGGATAAAATTGTTTCTGCTTTTAAGGCATTATCGCCGGTAAATCGGTTTTTAAATACAGCGCTGGAAAAATGGCTGTAGCTTTCATTAGTGAAACAGGGTTATTTCATCGCTTAAAACAAACCATTCATGTAAAAAAACGAATGGTTCATCATTTAATCTTAAAACGGGGGTTACAATTTCTTTGGTTTTAGAATTAATTATAAGTGAGTAAAATTTATTCATCCATCCACCAAATTCTATAACAGAAAAAAGCCAGACAGATATCGTCTGGCTTTTTTCTGTTTACCAGCGTGATGAATTACTGTAAAATCTTTTTGTCCTTTCAGCTGTTTTAGTTTCAATTAACATTTCCGTACTTTGTTCAACATTAAAACTTACTAATGATGCTTGCTTCAGGGAATATTTTAAAAATGCGGGCAGAATATGCCGATCCGGTAAATTACTTTTTGCCGCTGAGCGAAACCGAACTGCCTATGAACGATCTGATCGGAAAATCCATCAGCCTGAAATTTACCGGACAAATCAATTGCATTTCGTGCGGAAAACGAACAAAAACATCATTTGGACAAGGGTTTTGCTACAATTGCCTGCAAACGGCTCCCGAAGCCAGCGAAACGGTGATGCGCCCCGAATTGTCGAAAGCACACCTCGGAATTGCCCGCGACATGGACTGGGCACGAGAACACGACCTGATTGATCATTTCGTTTACCTGGCCGTATCCGGCGAACTGAAAGTGGGAGTGACACGCCATCATCAGGTTCCAACCCGATGGATTGACCAGGGTGCGAGCGAAGCCATCATCCTGGCCCGTACACCCAATCGCCATATTTCCGGAGTGATTGAAGTTTACCTGAAGAATTTTTTTTCGGATAAAACCAACTGGAGGTCAATGCTTCAGGATAAGAACGTTTCAAATTATAACCTTCAGGAAGAAAAAGTAAATGCATACCAATTGCTTCCCGCAGAATTGCAGCAATATCTTCACGCCGATAATTTCATCTGGCAGATTCGGTACCCGGTATCATCTTTTCCGGAAAAAGTGATCATCTTTTCGTTCGACAAAGACCCTGTGATATCAGGAATCCTGAAAGGAATTAAAGGACAATACCTGATTTTTATGGATGGACGTGTATTCAACATCCGAAAGCACAACGGTTACAGGCTGGAAGTCAGCCTAAATGACTAAATTGATAAATTTTTCAGGGGCAATGATAAGTCTTTTCATCTCCGCTTTTTTTTTCGTTAATTTAGGATTCTTAAAAAACCTTAGATTGACATACTTCTTTTTTTTATTATGGAAAACATAGACTGGGGTAATCTGACTTTCGGTTACATGAAAACCGATTACAATATACGCTGTACTTACAGCAACGGTGCCTGGGGCGAATTGGAAGTGTCAGACAGCGAATATCTGAATCTTCACATGGCTGCCACCTGTCTGCATTACGGACAGGAATCGTTTGAAGGATTGAAGGCATTTCGCGGAAAAGACAATAAAATAAGGATTTTCCGCATGGATGAGAATGCCAAGCGGATGCAGGATTCAAGTGTTGGTACAATGATGGCTATCCTTCCAATTGAAAAATTTGAAGAAGCTGTTGTTAAAGCCGTCAAATTAAACGAGCGTTTTGTACCTCCCTACGAATCGGGAGCATCGTTATATATTCGTCCGTTTTTATTCGGAACCGGCGCTCAGGTGGGAGTTAAACCGGCAAGCGAATATATGTTCGTTTTGTTTGTAACCCCGGTTGGCCCCTATTTTAAAGGCGGTTTCCAGACTACTCCTTTCGTTATTATGAGAGAATTTGATCGCTCAGCTCCGCTTGGAATGGGAAAATACAAAGTAGGCGGAAATTATGCCGCCAGTTTGGTAGCCGGAGCCAAAGCCCACGAAATGGGTTATTCCAATGTATTTTACCTCGATGCCAAAGAAAAAAAATACATTGACGAATGCGGTGCAGCCAATTTCTTCGGAATCAAAAACAATACTTACATCACACCAAAATCGAGTTCAATTTTGCCTTCCATCACCAATAAAAGTTTGATGGTTTTGGCTCAGGATATGGGAATGAAAGTTGAACAACGCCCGGTTGCCGTGGAAGAACTGGCAACCTTTGAAGAAGCCGGCGCCTGCGGAACTGCTGCGGTTATCAGTCCGATCGGGCAGATTGACGATTACGATGAAAAGATTTCATACATCTTTTCGAAAGATGGAAAACCTGGGCCGATTAGCGAAAGACTCTACAAAAAACTACAGGGAATTCAATATGGCGACGAGCCCGATACTCACGGATGGGTAACTGTTGTTGAATAAATCTTTTTTATTTCGATATTTCAAGCATCCGTAGAATCGGTAATTGTGCCTTTTTTATTACTTCCGCCGAAAGTGTAACCTCGGGAAGTTCATGTTTCATGCAAATGTATAATTTCTGAAGGCTGTTTAGTTTCATGTACGAACAGTCGTTGCAGCCACAGGTTGAGTCAATGGAAGGTGCCGGAATGAAAATTTTATCCGGACAGGCTTTTTTCATCTGGTGCAGGATGCCGCTTTCAGTGGCTACGATGAATTTTTTCGAGTCGCTTTTACTCACATAATTTAGCAGGGCTGTGGTCGAGCCGATGTATCCGGCAACCAACAGAACGGGTTTTTCGCATTCCGGATGGGCAATAAATTCAGCATCCGGATGCTGGTCCATCAGTTGAATAATCTTTTCGACTGAATACTTTTCGTGTACCATGCAGGCGCCATCCCACAGAACCATTTCGCGGCCTGTAAGGCCGTTGAGGTAGTTACCCAGGTTTTTATCCGGTGCAAAAATCAGTTTCTGTTCCGGAGGAAAACTGTTAACAATCTTTAGCGCGTTGGCCGAGGTGCAAACCACGTCAGTCAAAGTTTTTAGCTCGGCTGTGCAATTAATGTATGAAATCACTTTATGGTCAGGGTATTGCGCTTTAAATTCAGCAAACTTATCTGCCGGAGCCGAGTCGGCCAGCGAGCAACCGGCTTTCAGATCAGGTAAAATGACTTTTTTCGATGGATTAATGATTTTTGCGGTTTCGGCCATAAAATGAACGCCCACAAAAACAATTAGATCGGCGGTAGTTTTGGCAGCCTCCTGGGCCAGTCCAAGGCTGTCGCCAACATAATCCGCGATATCCTGGAGGTCGCTTTCAACATAGTAATGACTGAGGATTACCGCATTCTTTTCTTTTTTTAACCGGTTAATTTCTTCAACCAGTTTTATATCTGAACTCACCGGCTCATCAATAAATCCCTTCTCGTCGAGCATTAGCCGGATATCTTGTGGTTTCATTGCAGGTATTTTAAAATTCAATATTTTTCTGATACAAAAATATCAATTTCAGCCGGAAATAAAGAATGCCTGCCATTAAAGCAATTATCCTGAACTAAAATACCCTGATAATTTCAGAATTTGACTCAGGTTTAAATGTGCTGAAAATCGGTTTTTCATAGCAATTTCTTTGATTAATCAAATGATTACCAAAACAAAAATATTTATTTTATCAACAACTTATTAAGAGGTGCATTGTTGATAACTACTCTTTTGCTACTCCGGAATAAATTGTAATTTTCAACGTGAAATAGGGCGTTTTGCTTCCGTTTTTTTAACGCTTAAAGCGTTGTTTCCGTTTTAATCAAATTGACACAAATTGATAACATTATCGTAAGGAACAAATAATTTTAATCATAAATCATATAACTTTCTTTGTCCAGAATTTAAATTAATTTTTCTATGAAAAAGATGCTAAAATTTTATTTAGTGCTTATTGCTTTTGTGATGGTAAGCTTTTCTGCCTTTTCGCAGATGACTTCATCCGGGATGAATGGGCGGATTACCGGAGCAAACAATGAATTGCTTCCGGGCGCAACTATTGTTGCTGTACATCAGCCTTCAGGTACACAATACGGTACCATATCAAATTCTGAAGGTCGTTTTACCATTCCGGGTATGCGTTCGGGTGGTCCTTATGCAGTTGATGTAACTTTTGTTGGATACAACAAGGCTTCTTATACCGGTATTATCCTTTCTCTTGGCGAATCATACGGATTAGATGTCAGCCTGAATGAAGAAAGCGTTGATGTTGGTGAAGTTATTGTTATGGGATCAAAAGGTCCGGTATTCAATTCTGAAAAAAATGGCGCATCAATCAATGTTACTAACCGGCAGATTGCCATGATGCCAACCATTTCAAGAAGCATCAACGATGTAACCCGTTTGACTCCCCAGGCAAACGGTAATCAAATTGGAGGTGGTAACTATCGTCAGAATTATATTACCGTTGACGGCGCTCAGTTTAATAATGCTTTTGGTATAGGAAGCAATCTTCCTTCAGGAGGTTCTCCGATCTCTCTGGATGCCCTTGATCAGATTTCAGTAAATATTACTCCTTTTGATGTACGCCAGAGTGGTTTTATCGGCGCTTCGGTAAACGCTGTAACCCGTTCAGGTACCAACGAATTTTCCGGTTCGGTATATACTTATATGCAGAATGAAAAATACAAAGGAAATAAAGTTGGCGATGCCACACCATTTATTAAAAACCCTTCTGATTATCAGATGCAAGGTGTTCGTATTGGTGGTCCGATTATCAAGAACAAGCTTTTCTTTTTTGTGAACTACGAAACTGAAAAGCTTGTTGTACCCGGACCTTCACGCGTTGCCGCTACCGCTGCTGCTCCTTCTGATTATACCAAAAATATTGCACGTCCAACAGTTACCGAAATGGATAACATCAGCAAATATCTTTTGGATACTTACGGATATGAAACTGGCCCATATCAGGGTTATTCCAACGAAAGCCCGGGAAGTAAATTCCTGGCCCGTATTGATTGGAACATCAGCAAGAACCACAAGTTTAATATTCGCTACAGCGATACAAAAACTAAAAGTCCAAACCCTCCCAGTACTTCTGTTAATAATTTCTCGTCATCTATTTATACCGGCAACCGTCAGGCGATGGATGCCATCTGGTTTAAAAATGCCGGATATTTTCAGGAAACCAACTTCAGTTCGTTGTCATCTGAGTTAAACTCGACATTTGGCGGCGGAAGATTCTCAAATACTCTTCGTTACACCTATTCGTTTCAGGATGAACCACGTAGTACAGTTGGAAAAACCTTTCCTTTCGTTGATATCTTAAAAGATAACAAGGTATTTACTTCGTTTGGTACTGAACCTTTTAGCTACGGAAACTTACGTGAAGTAAAAACGACAACCATTACCGATGATTTCTCCTGGTCTATGGGCAAAAACCGTTTTACTTTCGGCCTTCAGTATGAACACAATGCCACCAAGAACGGATTCATGCGTTTTGGATCCAGTTTCTATGTATTTAAATCATGGGATGATTTTGTGAACGGAGCAAAACCGCAAAATTTTGGTTTGACCTTCTCTAACACACCAGGCTATGAACAGGCCTTTCCAAGCTTTGATTTCAACCAGTTTTCAGCCTACCTTCAGGATGAAATTGCTATGAGCGCCAAACTCAAAGTAAATGCAGGGTTCCGTGTTGACCTTCCAACTTACTCACAGCCAACTGCTGAACATCCGATGATTGCCAATTTGACTTTTGGCGATGAAAAATACAGCACAGCAACTTTACCTAAATCAAGATTGCTTTTATCTCCACGTGTCGGTTTTAATTACGATGTAAAAGGCGACCGTTCTTTAGTGGTTCGCGGAGGTACAGGAGTTTTCACCGGTCGCGTTCCATTTGTTTGGATCGTTGGACAGGTAGGTGATGCCGGTATGATTCAAACAACCATGAATTATGTGGGCCAGGCAAATGTACCAGGTGTATTCAATAAAGATCCGAGGGCATATTATCCAACGACACAGCCTGCCGCTGGAACTATTGTACCTCAAACATTTACAATTATTTCTAATGACTTCAAAATGCCACAATCGTGGAAGTCGAGCGTGGCCGTGGATGCTAAACTTCCATGGGGAATTAAAGGAACCGTTGAGGGAGTTTATAACAAGGACTTCAATACTGCAATCTTTGTAAACACGGGTTTAAAAGGTGGCGTTCCGATGAACATTGCCGGCTATCCTGATAATCGCATTGTATATCCGGTAACAACAACAGCAACCAACGGTCTTAAATATTACCAGACGGTCAGCTCTGATGGCAAAACGATCACAACAGGTTTGCCTGCCGGTGGAAACGGGGTTTCTCCAATCGTCCTGAGAAATGCCAGTGGTGGTTATTACTATTCTGCAACTTTCAAATTGGAAAAATCGTTTGACAGTGGATTCTACGGAATGCTTGCATATACCCATAGCGAAGCTAAGAATCTGGCAGATGGCCAAGGTGATCAGGCCTCAGGAGCTTGGAGTAATAATGCCAATATAAACGGATCAAACAGCTTTGAAAAAAGCTTTGCCAGCTATGTTACTCCTGATAAGTTAATCGCCAATGTTTCCTATAAAGTAGAATACTTGAATTCAATGGCAACTACAGTTTCGGTTTTCTATGAAGGTGGAGCACAAGGCCGGTTCTCCTATGTATATTCAAATAACATTGTCCGTGATGGAGCAGGTTCATTCAACCTTCTTTATGTTCCAAAAGACGCAACTGAAATTACATTTGTTGACCAGACCGTGAAAAACATCGATGGTATCAATGTTTTATGGACTGCCGCAGCTCAGAGCGATGCTTTCTTTGCTTACGTTGAACAGGACAAATACCTGAAAACCCGTAAAGGACAGTATGCCGAACGTAATGGAGCTGTATTGCCCTGGAGAAACCAATTTGACGTGAAAGTCATGCAGGAATTCTTCGTTAAAGTTGGAGGCAAACGCAATACGATTCAGGTAAGTCTTGACATCCTCAACGCAGGTAACCTGATTAATAAAAACTGGGGAATAGCTGACTTCTACAATCAGAATAACATCCTGACACCGGTTAACAATTCAAGCGTTGTTGCTGGTGGTACAGTAAAACCAACTTTCAGACTCAATCCATACAACAGCGGAATGTTGCAGAAAACGTATTCAGATAATCTTGGTTATAGTTCAACCTACTCCATGCAACTCGGAATTCGTTACATCTTTAACTAACTGAAAATTTTTTCACTTATTAAAAGAGCCCGCAAATAATTGCGGGCTCTTTTTTTTGCAAACTGAAATGTGAAATCCAAAACGAAAACCATTAAACATTTTAACTTTACACAAAAAAACATGTCCATCGAAACTTGCCCATTGTCCATAGCGGATATTCAATTTGAACTGGCTGAAATCCATGAAATTGCTGTCAGCAACAGCAATAAAAAAATGTTTGAAAAAGCTCTTTCATGTATTGATCTCACTACCCTGAACCCGATTGATACAGTCAGCTCTGTGGCTGCATTTACCGAAAAAGTGAACCAATTTCCTGTTGCATTTCCAGGAATAAGCAATGTGGCCGCCATTTGTGTTTATCCGAATATGGCCCACACTGTGAAAAGCACATTGAAAGTTCTGAATGTGAAAATTGCCGCAGTGGCCGGAGGATTTCCTTCATCAATGACCTTTACCAAACTTAAAATAGAGGAAGCCCAATTAGCCGTGATGGCCGGGGCCAATGAAATAGACATTGTAATGCCTCTTTGGGCTTTTCTTGAAGGACATTTCGAAACCTGTACCAGCGAAATTTCTGCCATTAAAAAAGCCATTGGCGATGCACACCTGAAAGTGATTCTTGAAACCGGAGTTTTGAATGTTGATCAAATTTGGCAAGCATCGATTCTGGCTATCGAAGCAGGCGCCGATTTCATCAAAACCTCAACTGGCAAATTACCCCAGGCCGCCACTCCTGAAGCTGCGTTTGTGATGTGCCTGGCTATCAAACAGCATTTTGAGGAAACCGGTAAAAAAATCGGGTTTAAACCGGCGGGGGGCATCGTAACTCCTGAAGATGCCATATTCTATCTCACCATTGTTCGGGAAATTCTGGGTGATGCATGGTTGACCCCTGAACTTTTTCGTATTGGCGCCAGCCGCCTGGCCAACAACCTGCTCGAAAAAATTACAGGTGTTCCGGCAAAACATTTTTAATTCTGAGGCTGTTTAATGAACAAAAAACGATTACCATATATGCACCCTTTTCTAAAGGAAAACATTCAGGAAATAGGCAAACCTTATTCCGATCTTCATTTTTTACTGAAATGCTTTGCCGAGGTTCTTGAAGCAAATAATGAAAAAAAACTTCTAGCCTATATTCCATGGCTAAACACGCAGGTTTCAACTCCGCCTTCTGAACTCGAACAAAAAGTTGTTCACCTTTATTCCATTAGTTTTCAGCTTCTTAATTTGTGTGAAGTAAACTGGGCCGTACAAAGCAGGCGAAACAAACAGCAATTGCATGGATCGCATAGTGTTAACGGTAGCTGGGCACACACTTTTTCGGAATTAAAGGCTGCAGGAATCTCTCAGAAAGAAATTGTCGCAGTACTTTCGGAAATCGAGGTGGAACCAGTAATGACAGCACACCCTACTGAAGCAAAAAGGACTGTCGTTTTGAAATATTACCGCGAACTGTATCTGCAACTGGTGATGCTCGAAAATCCGGTCTATACTGCTTTGGAACGCGATCAGATCCGGTCGGGTATAAAAGAATTGTTGACACGGCTTTGGTTTATTGACGATATTTACCTTGAAAAACCACAGGTCGAAACTGAACTCGAGAACGTTTTACACTACCTGACCAAGGTTTTTCCAGATGTATTCGAACTTCATGACAAAACATTGGTACAAGCCTGGAATGAAGCCGGCTTTCAACCGGAGTTAATACAAAATTACCATTCATTGCCTAAAATAAGCCTGGGCTCATGGGTTGGCGGCGACCGCGACGGGCATCCTTTGGTGACTCCTGAAATCACAGCATATACTCTGGAGCGATTAAGGGCCGAAGCTCTTGATCTGATTGCCCAACGTTTGAATAGCCTTGCTGACAGCCTGAGTATTTACACCTCTGAAAACTCCTTTTCTCCTGAATTAAAGCAAGCTAAATCTTTGTTGGAACAGCAGATTCCCGGCATTTCTGAGAATATCAGGTACTCTTCGGCCTCGCACGAGCCATTTAAGCAATTTGTTCTCTTGCTGATTGAAAAACTGCCAGTAAAACAAACCAATTCCGCAACTATCCACCCATGGATGTATGCCAATTCCGGACAATTGATAGGCAACCTGGAAGATTTGTTTCATGCACTTTCAGACTGGGGCGCTCCGATGCTTGCAATGAACGAAGTGAACAAGGCGCTGCGTTTTGTCCAGAATTTCGGCTTTCATCTGGCACACCTGGATGTCCGCCAGAACAGTGAATTTTATCAAAAAGCATTTTGGAGCTTATTGGATGATATCGAAAGTTCCGGCTTTTCCGCAAATGCCAACGGATCGGTGGATAAACAATTTTTGCTTCAGGAGCTAAACCTGTACCGTCCTTTCACACACCGGTACTCCGGAAGTGTAAGCGAAACTGGCGATGCACTGGGCTATCTGACTGTTTTAGCCGAACACATCCGTAACTATGGACCAGATGCACTAGGTTCGATTATTGTCAGTATGACTAAAAAAGTTGAAGATTTATTCACCTTTTATTTGCTTGCCAGAGAAGCCGGACTGTATATAAAGACCAAATCAGGTCCGGCTTGTCAGTTACCGGTTGTACCTTTGTTCGAAACCATCGAAGATTTACACCGTGCTCCCCAAATTCTGGACGAATTTCTCGCCCATCCGGTAACCCAAAATACACTTAGGCTACAAATGCTGCACAAAGGATATTCGCGTCCGGTTGCCGAGGTAATGATTGGTTACAGCGACAGTAATAAAGACGGCGGTATTTTGTCAAGTCTTTGGCATTTATACCAGGCACAATATGAATTAGCCCGGATAGGACAAAAACATGGTGTTGATATCCGTTTCTTTCATGGAAAAGGAGGCAGTATCAGTCGGGGCGCCGGACCAATTCACTGGTTTTTAAAAAGTCTGCCTTCCGGTTCGCTTTGCGGAAAACTCCGGCTTACCGAACAGGGTGAAACAATCGAACGAAAATATGCCAACAAAGTTAATGCAGCATTCAATATCGAATTACTGACTTCAGGAACCTTGCTGAATACCCTTTTGAACACCGACAGCCAAAGCGCTGATCTGAGTGAACTTTTCGACCTTATTGGCACGATGGCACACGAAAGTTTCGAAACCTACAATTCGCTTACCCGCCATCCGGGCTTTATCCGTTTTTTTGAAAATGCAACCCCAATAGATGTGATTGAAACAAGCAAGATCGGCTCCCGGCCTTCGCGCCGGACCAACCAACGTTCTTTGGCCGATCTTCGGGCTATTCCATGGGTTTTTAGCTGGTCGCAAAGCCGCGTGAACATTACCGGCTGGTATGGCGTTGGAAGTACCCTGAAACTAATCAAGGAGCAACAGCCAGAAAAATATGCACTTCTAAGGAGGCTTTTGGCTTCGCATCCGCTGGTGCGATATATTCTGACCAATGTTGATTCGGGTTTGGCAGCTACCGATCCTGAAATCATCGGGCTTTATGCATCGCTTGTGGATGATAAACAAGTGAAGAACGACATTTTGCCACTCATTTTATCGGAATATTATTTAACCAAAACCCTGCTCGCCGAATTACTCGTCAGGCCTTTTGTACAACGCAGGAAGAATCATTACTATTCAACCCGGCTGAGGGCTGTGGCTCTTGAACTGATGCACCAGATGCAGGTAAACGCACTGCGCCAATGGAGAAACGACAAAGATACGGTTGAACCTGAAGTTGCTGATCAGCAAAATATTATCTTGCTAAAAACCATAAACGCTGTGGCAAATGCGTTGGGATCAACCGGATAGTCCGGTTTCTTTTTTATCTTAGTTGCCTTTTAAGAATCAAAATTTAAAATTTATTCCTATGCTGGAAATAATTAGTCAGCATTTTGAAAAATTCTCAACCATGTCGGAAGCCTCCCGTATCGCAGTACTTGAAATTGCGGAACGCGAAGGCATTGATATGAAAAAGATCATAGTAGCAACTTCATTTTGTTTCGACGAGTTGAACCACCATCAGGCAAAAATGAACCTGCATTCACCCCAGGGAACATTTATTATGGGAGGATTGGCTGGCTATCCATTTGTTGGCAATATTGGTTTAACTGCCTTTGCCGATCATGTTCCTGATGGAGGTGCAGCCTTGTTTATCTTTGGTTCGCACATTGGAATTTCGTGTACGGGTGAAGTTGGCAAAATCAAGCGTGTTGGCCAGAAAAGGCATACCAACACCTGCGGGGCATTGATGATGGTCCAGAATCATGTTTTGTCGTCCGAAATCCATGAAGTTGATGCAGCCGACTATTCAGCTTTTCAGCCCGAATTTCTGGCAATCAGGTTATTGCCCATGGCCGACGACATACGGAAAGCTGAGGTTCCAATCCTGAAAACCACACACCTGGTGTATGATGAAATTGAAAATGAAATTCTGAAACTGATAATAAACAATCCGTTGCTGCAGTCGGAATTTCCGGTTTATATTTTGGGTGGAATTGTAATCAATACCGACGAAACGCTGCCCAATTATTTCTCGCAGAAAGTATTCCGCAAAGTACATTAGAGCATGCCTTTCAGGTCTGTTTTGCTGAAATATTCGGGGTAGTTGACTGGCGCTGGAAATTCTATTTTTTCCGGGTAGTTGAATAGTTTACCAACTCGATCAGGGCTGTCCGGGATTCGCTCTCCGAAAATTCCATGATTCCGGCAAGCGCTTTTTCTCGGAATTCGTCCATCTTTCCGGCAGCATATTCCAACCCACCGCGGCTTACCACCAGATCAACCAGTTCTTTAACTTTGGCCTGATTTTTATTTTTGCGTTTAATCAACCGCAAAATATGGCTTCGTTCTCCCGATTCACAATTGTTGAGCACATAAAGCAACGGAAGGGTAATTTTTTTCTCCTTGATATCATTTCCTGTTGGTTTTCCCAGAATTCCTTTGCTCTGGTAATCGAAAATGTCGTCTTTAATCTGGAAGGCAATTCCTGCATCAAGCCCTATTTGAAACATTCTTTCCACAATTTCATCGTCTTTGGTAACCGAAGCAGCGCCAATAGCCATGCTTGTTGCAATTAATGAGGCAGTTTTTTTTCGTATGATTTCGTAATAAGTTTCGTTGTCAATATCCAGTTTCCGGCTTTTGCGCATTTGCAGGATTTCACCTTCGCTCATATCTTTTACAGCCCGCGAAATCAGATGCAAAAACCGGTATTCCTTTTGATCAAGTGTATTAAGAAAGCCACGGGCAAGTATGAAATCGCCAACCAAAACAGCAATTTTATTTTTCCACAATGCATTAATGGAAAAGCTTCCCCGTCGTTCATACGATTCGTCCACCACATCGTCGTGCAGCAAGGTGGCTGTATGAAGTAATTCGATTGAAGACGCTGCCAGAAGGGTCGAATCATTGAATTCGCCACACATTTTTGCTGAAAGAAAAACAAACATTGGCCGCATCTGTTTGCCTTTTTTCCAAAGAATGTACCGGATAATGATCTGAAGAAGTGGAATATCACTTTTAATGGCTTCCCTGAAGTAGCTTTCGAATCTTTTAAGTTCTTCCTTAATAGGCGATTGTATAATATCCAAAGAGGTCATCCAGGCTTTTTATGAGTGTCTCAAAATTAAAAAATATATTGATTTTTCACGAACACAAATATTCATATATTTGCATCTGTAAAACTCAAACCATGTTGAATATTCAGGAATTAGATTCCAATCGTTTAGAAATGGCTGCCAGTATGCTTAAAGCCATTGCACACCCTGTACGGGTGGCTGTTTTAAAGCATTTGGAGGGTGGCAAAAAATTGACTGTTACCGAAATACACGATCTTCTTGGAATTGAACAATCAACAACCTCCCATCATTTGGGTATTTTGAAAGATAAAGGTGTCCTTTGCTCCCGCCGGGAAGGAAAAAACACCTATTATTATCTGAAGCACGATATTCTAAGTCAGATTGTTGACTGTTTGCAGCGTTGTACCTGCGAATAAAAAATCCCAAAAATTTATTTTCTGACAAAAACCTGATATCCCCATCGATCCAGTTTGATTGCCGAACTCTTTTCCAATGTTTTTGTTTCGCCTGAAAAATAATCCTGATATTCGCCTGACTGCGGAAGCTGAATGTTCGCCTCAACCGGTTGTGCTGACAGGTTGAAAACGGCCAGAATCTGATTCTTTTCTTTTTCACGGGTAAAAGCAATCACGTTTTGCGGAGCGGAGGTTTCTACAAAAACCATGGGCGCCCCAGCCGCTCCGTTCCAAAGCGCCTGATTATTGTGTTTCAGACTGGTCAGCGATTGATAAAACTTCTGCATTTCCAGTTTACTCCAGTTGATGGTATCTTTTTCGAAGAATAACAGGCGTTTATGCAGGCCTGCTTCCTGTCCGCTGTAGAGCAGTGGAATGCCTTCGAGTGTAAATGTTAAGGTGGCAAAAGTCTTTACGGCCTCACCCATGCGTTCGTATTCGGTACCCTGCCAACTGTTTTCATCGTGGTTGGTAATAAACTGCATCGGGAATGATCCCGGAGCATATTTGTTGACCGAATCCGTATAGTATTTCTGAATATCAGCGGCAGTCTTTTTGCCCTGTGCAACCTCGTTCAGGAGGTGGTGTAATTTCCAGGAATAGTTCGATTCGAAGGCTTTTTCGAGCAGCCCCGGATGATCTTCATCCTCGGCCAACATGTAAACCTGTTTAATGGAATCGAGCGATGCAGTTGCCGCTTCCCAGAAATCCTGCGGAACGCCCCAGGCAACATCGCAACGGAACCCGTCGATATTGGTTTCTTTCACCCAATAATCCATCGCATCAATCATAGCGCGACGCATAGGTTTCGAGTCAAAATTCAGGTCTGCTATATCCGACCAGTCCGGATTCGGAGGAATTACATTGCCCAAAGAATCTTGTGTGTACCAGTCTTTGTGCTCGGTAATCCAGTTATTGTCCCATCCGGTGTGATTGGCAATCCAGTCGATAATCACCTTGAATCCCAATTCGTGCGCTTTATTCACCAGTTTTTTGAAATCTTCCAATGTTCCAAATTCAGGATTAATTCCTTTGTAATCTTTTACGGCATAATACGAACCCAGACTTCCTTTCCGGTTTTTTTCCGAAATGGGATGAATCGGCATAATCCATAAAATATCAACGCCTAATTCCTTCAACCGTGGAAGGTGAGTTTCAAAAGCTTTGAACGTTCCTTCAGGCGTGTATTGACGGATATTCACTTCATACAACACCGAATTTTTAGTCCACTCCGGAATATGCGCCGGAATCACGGCCGGCTTCACGGCTGGCTGGCATGAATATAATACCACAGCCAATAAACAAATAACAAACAGATTTTTAAGCTTTCTCATGATATGTATTTTTTTGTCAGAATTCTTGCTTTTACAAAGATCAACCCCATTCCGTCCGAAAAATGGAAAACACTTTATTGATCATGTATCCGCGGACGGTTTTTCTTTTGTTTTCCTTTACCCAGGGCGTCGTTCCTTCGTCACTTTGCCCTGGGCTGGGATATTTTGCCCTTTCAGGGCATTAACGATTTTTGGAACCAGAACTGCGACTGAATACTGCGACTGAACACTTTTTTACTTCAGTTCAATAATCATCGCAGACATGGCCGGTACTTTCAGGTTTTTCAGATCAGCAATTGTGGTTCCTGAAATGATTTCTTTTCCTGACGTGCAATTGGCCATTACCTCGCTGAAACGATCGGTATCAATCGTTTTTTCCTGTGTATTTTTATTCAGCACGACCATTACTTTTCCTGATTGATTGTATCTGAAATACACATAAATTCCATCAACCGGAGCAAAATGTATTAATTCTCCGGAATGAATTACGGTATTGGTTTTGCGCCAGTTCAATACTTTGCGCACATATTCCTGAGTTTGTTTTTGCTTGTCGGTCAGACCAGCTCCGGTGAATGCATTTACCTGATCGCCAGCCCATCCTCCCGGAAAATCGGAACGAATGATTCCGTCATCTTTCGGCCCGGGACTAGACATCAATATTTCCGTTCCGTAAAAAATCTGAGGGATTCCTCGTGTAGTTGCATAAAAAGCGATAGCTATTTTCAACAGATCCATGTTTTCGCCCAACTGGGTGTAAATTCTGGCCATATCGTGGTTATCAGGAAAAACAACCAGTTTTTCAGGATGAGGAAACTGAAAGTCGTTTGCCAGCGCCTCGTAAACCTGGAATAGTCCACCCTGATCGGGATCTTTCAAGCCGCGGATAAGGGCATCATTCAACGGAAAATCCATTAATCCCGGAAGATCCGACACAAATCCATCCTGATTTACTTTTCCTTTTTGCCAATACGATATGATTGCTGCGTTCATGGTCCACTCCTCACCTACCATATAAAAACCGGGATATTCTTCGAGCATTCGTCTGGTCCATTCGGCCATCCCAAATTTGTCGGGATAAGGATAAGTGTCCATCCGGATCCCATCCAACCCAACAAATTCTGTCCACCAAATGCTGTTTTGGATCAGGTAATTCATCAGAAAAGGATTGCGCTGGTTTAGGTCGGGCATGGTAGGAACAAACCATCCGTCAGCCATCGCTCTTTTGTCGGCTTCAGAAGCATGTGGGTCTTGATTTATCGTGCGGCGATGAGTCGTAATTTTTAAATCCGGATAATTATTTAACCAATCGGCTGAGGGCATGTCGTTCATCCACCAATGTTCGGAGCCAATATGGTTGAAAATCATATCCATCATCAGTTTCATTCCCTTTTGGTGAATCGCCTGACCAAGCTCACGATAACCTTCGTTTGTTCCCAAATGGGCATCAACTTTATAAAAATCGGTGGTTGAATATCCGTGGTACGAAACCTGGGTCATGTTATTTTCGAGTACCGGATTAAGCCAAACGGAGGTAAATCCCATGCCTGACAGGTAATCCAAACTGTTTTTAATTCCCTGAATGTCGCCTCCATGAATTCCATTTTTATCGGTACGGTTTGGCAATTCCTTTTCAGTAACTGCTACATCGTTTTCAGGATTGCCATTCACGAAACGGTCGGGCGTTACCAGGTAAATCACATCCGACTGATCAAAACCTTTCCGGTCGGCCGAATGAGGTTCGCGGTTTTTCAGTTCATAGGTATAACTCACCACTTCCTTTTTGTTTTTCCGGAACTGGATCGGGAATGTGCCGGCTTTAGTTTCCGAAGAAATGTTTAAGTCAATAAACACATAATTTGGATTTTCGAGCCTGGAAATTGAATTGATTCTCACCCCGGGATAATTCAGACTGATTTCTGTTGCGGCGATCTCGTGCCCGTGAACCATGAGTTGAACAGTTGGATTTTTCATTCCAACCCACCAAAACAGTGGTTCAACGCGGTCAACATTCAGGGCAAAAGTTGAAATACTGAATGCGATACTGATGGTAAATAAATATAGCTTTCTCATTTGTTTAGTATTTTATTGTCAGTTCCTTTTTTGCAGGTAAATGATGTGATTTTCCATGAACGACCATGTCAATATTCGCCTTGGAATGGTTGTAAACGCTGAATTGCGATTTGTTCATTTTAAATTCCAGATGAGCTTCACGGAAATTCAGCCGGAAGGAATACGAATTCCAACCAATTGGAATAAACGGATTAAAATGCAACTGTCCGTTTCTCACCCGCATTCCGCCAAAACCCTGGACAAAAGCCATCCATGTTCCGCCCATGCTGGTGATGTGCAAACCATCGCAGGTGTCGTTGTTGTAATCGTCCAAATCGAGACGGGCAGTACGCAGGTACATTTCGTAAGCCTTTTCCTGCCGACCAATAGAAGCGGCCAGAATGGCATGTATGCAGCTCGACAGCGAAGATTCGTGCACCGTGAGCGGTTCATAAAAATCAAAATGACGTTCAATGCTTTCAATGTCAAACTGGTCTTCGAACCAGTAAATACTTTGCAGTGTATCGGCCTGTTTGATGTATGGCGAACGCAAAATACGGTCCCACGACCATTTTTGGTTGATGGGCCGGTCTTCAGGTTTGAGTTCGCTTACCGGGATTAATTCCTTATCGAGAAACCCATCCTGCTGGAGATAAATTTTGCGGGTAAAATCATACGGGAAATACATGTCCCTGATGATTTTCTTCCAGTGCGAAGTTTCTTTCAACTCCATCAGTTTTAGCTTTTTCACCATATCTTCGAACAAAAGCGAATGCTCTTTCTTCAGGTAATCAATGGCTTCGAGCGTATATTTAAGCGTCCATACGGCCATGTAGCTCGTGTGGAAATTGTTGTTCACGTTGTTTTCGTATTCGTTCGGTCCGGTAACTCCCAGCATTACAAATTTCTTTTTCTCTTCCGACCAGTTGATGCGCTGGCTCCAGAATCGAGACAAGGCCAGCAATACCTCAAATCCGTATGAGGCCAGGTATTCTTTATCGCCCGTATAACTAACGTAATTGTATATGGCATAAGCAATGGCCCCGTTTCGGTGTATTTCCTCGAAGGTGATTTCCCATTCGTTATGACATTCTTCGCCGTTAATGGTCACCATCGGATACAAAGCTGCGCCACCGTTAAATCCAAGTTTTTCAGCATTTTCGATGGCTTTCTGCAAATGTTTATACCGGTACAGGAGCAGGTTTTTGGAAACCCTCCGGGGAGCGGTCCCAAGCGTGAAGGGCAAAAAATAGGCTTCGGTATCCCAATAGGTAACGCCGCCGTATTTCTCTCCGGTAAACCCTTTCGGGCCAATGTTAAGGCGTTCGTCGTCGCCCAAATAAGTTTGATTTAACTGGAAGATATTAAACCGGATTCCTTGCTGTGCAGCAATATCGCCTTCAATACGAATGTCACTGGTTTCCCATCTTTTTACCCAGGCCTTTTCCTGTTTGGTAAAAAGTTTGTCGAATCCTTTATCAGAAGCTCTTTTCAGCGTTTTTTCGGTGGCTTCCCGAAGTTTGTTTTTGGAGTGATTGAGCGTTGATAAAATGGCCGCATACTTTTCGATGCAAACCTCATCGCCCTGTTGCACCTGAATATTAAATGATGCGCCGATATATTTTTCTTTTTCGATTTTTGAAGTCTCAACATAAATCAGCTCCTGATTTAGTTTCGCCCTGAAACTCATTCCGGTACAAACCTGAAAGGCTGTTTTCCTGGTTTCCACACAAACGTATCCGGAACAACAATTCATTTTTTGAGCGATACTGATCCAGAAATTTTCATCGTAGTTGGAATCTTCATTGACCACATCACCGTCAATGTAAGGCTCAAAAGAAATTTCACCTGAAAAATTAAGCGCTTTTACCGAATACCTGATGGCCCCAATTTCCTGATTTGCAATACTTAAAAATCTTCCGGAATGAACTTCAAGCTGTTTTCCTGACGATAATTCTGCTACAAAATGGCGGGTAAGCAAACCCGATTTCATATCGAGATCGCGGTAAAACGAAATGATTCTTGCCGTGTTCAAATCCAGTTCTTCACCATCCACCATGACATTAATCCCAATCCAGTTAGTGGCATTCAGGATTTTGGCGAAATATTCAGGGTATCCGTTTTTCCACCAGCCCACTCGGGTTTTGTCGGGGTAATAAATACCTGCTATGTAGCTGCCACGAAGAGAATCACCACTGTATTTTTCTTCGAAATTGGCACGTTGTCCGCAACGTCCGTTGCCAATACTCAGCAAACTTTCGGTGATCCGGTTTTCGTCGGGGTGGAATCCATCTTCAATGATCTTCCACTCGTTATGTATGATGTAATTTTTCATGCGTCTAAAAATAAGCCCCCTCCAAACCTCCCCCACAAGAGGAGGCTTAAAAAAAGCAAGTTCAGAATTTGTATCAATAATCGTCTGCCTTTGTGTCAAAATTGCTTTGACATGGAGGCAATAATTTGTTTTTAATTGCGTGCCAATGCTTAAGCCTTCCCCTTGCGGGGGAACGGGAAGGGGGCTCTTATTTCTTTCATAAGTTTTTCAACAGTAAATCCATCGAAACCCGGAATAACGAGATCGGCAAAACCCAATGTTTCCGGGTTTCCGATTCCAACCGAATACATATTGGCATGTTGCGCAGCCTCAATACCGGCAATGGCATCTTCGAACACTACACAGTTTTCAGGCAAAACACCAAGTATTTCTGCTCCTTTCAGAAATACTTCCGGATTAGGTTTGGCTTCCGAAATAGAATTTCCATCTACAATAGCATCAAACATTCCGGAGAGTTGAATGCGGTCTAAAATCATTGGCGAATTTTTACTGGCAGAACCAAGGGCGATTTTGACTCCGCATTTTCGTAATTCCTGAAGAAATTTTTCCACTCCGGGCAAGATTTCTTCAGGAGTCATTTTTTCGATATAACTCACATAAAGGGCGTTCTTTTTTTCGGCCATTACGAGTTTTTCCTGCTCTGTAAAATGTTTTCCTCCGATTTCCAGTAAAATTTCGAGCGATTGCTTCCGACTGATACCTTTCATCCGTTCATTGTCTTCAAGAGTAAACTCAAATCCTAACTCCTCAGCCAAAGCCTTCCATGCAATAAAATGGTATTTGGCAGTATCAACCACTACCCCATCCAAATCAAATAAACAAGCTTCTATTATCATTTTCTAATTATTTTCTGATCAACATCATCAACAAACAAAACACTCATAGCGGCAATCAGCAACGAAACACCTCCCAGAACGAGGGCATAAATGGCATGTCCGCCAAACAAAAATTTGGTAAAAAATCCAAGGATACTTGCTGCAAAAATTTGCGGGATCACGATGAAGAAATTAAAGATTCCCATATATATCCCCATTTTTCCCGCGGGCAGGGAACCGGTCAGAATCGCGTAAGGCATTGATAAAATACTTGCCCAGGCAATTCCAACTCCTACCATCGAAACCAGCAACAGATTCGGATCTTTGATCACATAAAACGACATCAAGCCAATTCCTCCGATGACCAGCGAAATAGCATGAGCCATTTTCCGGCTGGTTGCTTTAGCTAAAACCGGCAGGATAAAAGCCATAATGGCGGCAAATCCGTTGTAGATCGCGAATAAAAACCCGACCCAGTTGGCTCCTTTGTTATAAAGTTCGGAAGCGGTATCGCTGGTTCCGTAAATGTGACTGGTAACTGCCGACGTAGAATAAATCCACATGGCAAACAAGGCAAACCACGAAAAAAACTGAACAATGGCCAACTGTTTCATGGTTTTGGGCATATTCATCAAATCGGTGATCACCTCAACCAGTCCGTTACGGGTAAGTCCCTGACGGGTATTCCAGGCAGTGATCAGAAGGATAATTCCGAAGACTCCCAGTCCGACCGAAATAACGTACAGTTCCTTTTCCCATCCCTGCCAGAAAATCAGGTAGCTGAATCCGGACCCTACCAGTAACCAAATAAATCCCTGGCGGAAAAAGCTTTTCAGTAATTCGACGGGATTGCGATAGTTAAATCGTAACACCCCCTGACTTTGAATGCTCTCTTCCTCAAATTCTTTCAATTCGGCGGGAGAATATTCTTTGGTCCGGAAAACCGTCCACAATACTGCCAGGAAGAAAACAGCCCCGCCCAGATAAAAAGCATACCGGACTGATGGCGGGATTTTCTCACCGGCTTCGGGCACATTGGCCACCCCCAACCATTCACTCAGAATATAGGGTAAACCTGATGCTATTACAGCTCCCAAACCAATAAAGAAACTCTGCATGGCAAAACCTCGTGTGCGCTGTTCGCCGGGCAACATATCGCCAACAAATGCACGAAACGGCTCCATCGAAATATTGATGGAAGCATCCATGATCCAGAGCATACCGGCAGCTATCCACAAGGTTGGAGAATTGGGCATCACCAGCAATGCCAGTGAAGCGAGAATGGCGCCAAGCATAAAAAACGGACGACGGCGGCCGAATCGCCCCCATGTTTTATCGCTCAAATGGCCGATGATTGGTTGCATGACCAATCCGGTGACCGGCGCTGCAATCCACAGAATAGGGATGTCGTTAACATTGGCGCCCAGAGTTTCAAATATCCGGCTCACATTGGCATTTTGAAGGGCAAAGCCAAACTGTATGCCCAGAAAGCCAAAACTCATGTTCCAGATTTGCCAAAAACTTAATGCAGGTTTCTTCTTCATTGGGTTTCGTATTAATCGGTTTATTTGATTGAAATGTCGGAATACTTTGGCGAATAGCCAAAATAAATTGAAATATGCAGGAAATAAAACAAAAAGTTCTGTTCGCCGGAGCATACAACAATAACAATCAAATGTTTGGAATTAATATAAAAGTGCTCTGAAAGAATTTTCAGGGACTCAAATGAAGTAATAAACGGAATTAACTTAAATGGAATTAACGATACAAATATAAAGAAGCTTTTTGCAGAAATCCAAATGCCAAAATGTTACAAATGCCTTATTTGATAAGCAAACCAAATGCTTTTTCGTGAAAAAAGCTCATTGCAAACGATTGCAGAAAAGCGAAAAATATTTTCAAAAAAAGTATGATTTTTCTGAAAAAAAGAAATAATGGGTGTCTGTCAAATTGTTTATTCCAGAGGACTTTAGAAATGTTACTAATTTGTATGTTACTAATTTGTATGTTACAAATTAGTATGATCGGAATCCGATATACAAGCACTGGTTAAAAAAGAATACTTCAGAATATAGTCGGGTATTTGAGAAAAAAATCCCGACTATTCCTTCACCGAGCTTCCCCTTACAATCAAATCGGCAGTTAACACTTTCACTTCAGGAATGTACTCTTCTTCGGACGACAAAATTCGTTTGAAAAGTATTTCGGCAGCAGTAGTTCCCATTTCGTAACCATGCTGGTCAACCGATGACAGGTGCGGGTCTGTGATTCCTGACAAATATCCGTCACTGAAACCGACAATTGAGATTTCAGCAGGTATTTTATAGCCTCTTTTCTGTATGGTTTGCATGGCTCCAATCGCTGTCAGGTCGTTTACGGCAAATATACCATCCGGGATAATCCCTGCATCAAGCATTTTTATTACCGCCATCCGGGCTCTTTCAAAAGTATCTGCTTCCACAATCAGGCGGTTGTCAACCGGAATTCCGACTTCAGTAAGGGCATTTAAATAACCCTGAAGGCGATCCTTCCCGATAATCAGATTCTGCGGACCGGCAAAATGGGCAATCCGCTTACATCCGGTTTCAATCAGGTGGCGGGTGGCCTTGTAAGAAGCTTCCATGTCGTCAATAATCACCTGATCGGCATTGATATCAGGAGCAATGCGGTCAAAGAATACCAAGGGGATTCCACTGTTCTGTAAATCCAAAAAATGGCCAAATGTCAGAGTTTCCTTCGAGATAGATACCAGAATTCCATCAACACGGTGTGAAAGTAAAGTTCGGGCATTGGCAACTTCACGCTCATAGCTTTCGTTCGATTGACAAATGATGACTGTAAATCCTTTACGGGAGGCCACGTCTTCAATGCCGCTGATAACCGATGAGAAAAAGTAGTGTACAATTTCGGGAATGATCACTCCAATGGTGTTGCTTCTGCTATTCTTTAAACTAAGGGCAACAGCATTGGGCTGGTACTTGAGTTTTCCGGCTAATTCGTTCACCGCTTTCTTGGTACCAACATTGATGTCAGGATGGTCTTTCAAGGCTCTTGAAACAGTTGACGGTGAAATACCCAATATACGGGCAATATCTTTTATTGTGATCTGGTTACTGCGCATAAAGTCTTGAGGTATGGTCTTCTTTTATAAATCTTACTCTAAAGGTAGCAATTAATTTTCTTGCTCAAAGAATCCAACAAACGATCTCAAAAACACGTAAAACTTACCAACCAGTTACTACCTGTTTTATAACACTTTGTATGCAAACGAAACCGCAAACGATTGCAGAAAACAGTTTATAACATTTTTTAACTAAATTTTATGGGAATAGATACTTTGGTCACGGAATTAATTTTAGAAGTATTAAACGGAAAATGTAATGGAAAAACTAAAAGTTAGGATGAATGAATCTAAAAATGAGTATTTGAACCAATAATTATTAAAACATGAGGATTATTCGCAAAAACCTAAATGTATTAATACTGATTATGTCGCTTTTGCTTGGAAATTTCGCAATGGCACAACAGGCAGTATTAAAGGGTAAGGTTACCGATAGTTCATCGGGAGAATCTTTGCCGGGTGTATCAATTGTAGTTAAAGGAACTACGAACGGAACCATCACTGATATGGATGGTATTTTCACTCTTAATACCAATAAGGGTGATGTTGTACAGTTTTCATTTGTAGGTTATAAAACCCAGGAAGTTGTGTCTCAAGGTCAGAAAGACCTTAAAATTGGCCTTGTTCCTGACATTGACGAATTGGATGAAGTAGTCGTAATCGGTTATGGCCAGGTGAAAAAGGGCGATGCAACCGGTTCTGTTACCGCTGTAAGTGCTGACGATTTTAACAAAGGCTCCATTGCTTCTCCGGAAGAACTGGTGATGGGTAAAATTGCAGGGGTACAAATTACCACTGGTGGCGGCGCTCCCGGAAGCGGATCAACCATTCGTATTCGTGGAGGTTCTTCCCTGTCAGCAAGCAACGATCCTCTTTTCGTTATCGATGGCGTACCTGTTGACAACGATGGCGTTTCGGGTATGCGCAACCCATTGAGTACCATCAACCCCAATGACATCGAAACTTTTACTGTCCTGAAAGATGCTTCGGCAACCGCCATTTACGGTTCACGCGCTTCAAACGGAGTAGTTATTATTACAACTAAAAAGGGTAAAGCCGGTGTAGCAACGAAAGTTACTTACGATGGCAAATTCTCCGTGGGAACCCGCCCCGGACAAATTGATGTTTTATCAACCGACGAATACCTTGTATTAGTCAATAACCGTTACAAGGGACAGAACGATGTGCTTAAACTTTTAGGCAAATCAAGTACCAACTGGCAGGATCAGATTTTCCAGAACGCAATTGGTCATGAACACAATGTGGGCATTACCGGTAGTTTTAAAAACATTCCTTACCGCGTCTCGGTTGGTTATACCAAGCAGGACGGACTTTTAAAAACTACCACCATGGACCGTTTCACCGGTTCAGTTGGAGTCAATCCAAGCTTTTTCGATAATCACCTGAAAGTGGATATCAACCTGAAAGGGATGGCTATCAACAATGTATTTGGCGACGAAGGTTCGATCGGCAATGCCATTGGTTTCGACCCAACACAGGCCGTTAATGCCACCAACAAATATGGCAACTACTTTACCTGGCTGCAAAGCGACGGCAACCCACTTACTGTTGGAACCACCAACCCGGTTGCCCAGCTCGAACTACGTGAAGACAAATCTGATGTACAAAGAAGTCTGGGAAATATTCAGTTCGATTATAAATTCCATTTCCTGCCTCAGTTAAAAGCCGTATTAAACCTGGGTTACGATTATTCAAAAAGTAACGGAACTGTATATGTTCCTGAAAATGCTGCCTGGATGTACGATAAAACCAATGGAGGTGGAGAAAACCGTGAATATACCCAGGATAAAAAGAATGAACTGCTCGATTTTTATCTGAACTATACCCGTGACCTTTCTTTCCTTAATAGCAAAGTTGATTTAATGGGTGGTTATTCATGGCAACATTTCTACAGAGAAAATTATGTGTTTTCTGAAAGTGCCGGTATTGGAACAAACGGAACCCATAAACAACTCACCGCAGAAAACTATGATCCAACCGAATACTATCTGGTTTCATTTTTTGGCCGTCTAAATTATTCGATCAACAACCGTTACCTTCTTACCGCAACATTGCGTAACGACGGAACATCGCGGTTCTCTGAGAACACACGATGGGGCCTTTTCCCGGCTTTGGCTTTCGCCTGGCAAATCAAGAACGAATCGTTCCTGAAAGATGTAAAAGCAGTTTCTGACTTAAAACTTCGTCTTGGTTATGGTATTACCGGTCAGCAAAACATTGGACAGGGAGACTATCCTTATCTGGCACGTTACTCGTACAGTAAAGACAATGCACGTGTTTTGTTTGGCGACAAATGGATTAATACACTCAGACCAGATGGATACGATTCAAATATCAAATGGGAAGAAACAACCACCTATAACATTGGTTTGGATTATGGCTTCCTGAATAACCGGATTTCAGGTTCTTTCGAAGTTTATCAGCGCGATACCAAAGATTTGTTGAACGTGGTTCCGGTACCTGCAGGTACCAACTTCATCAACGAAATTCTGACCAATGTTGGCGACCTTACCAATAAAGGCTTCGAATTTACGATCAATGGAAAATTGATTTCGAAGAAAGACCTTAGCTGGGATCTGGGCATTAACTTAACCCACAACAAAAATGAAATCACCAAGCTGACTGCATCACAGGATCTGGCATATTTAGGAGTTGAAACAGGAGGTATTGCAGGAGGTGTAGGTAATAAAATCCAGATTCACTCAGTAGGCCACCCGGCTTCATCATTTTTTGTTTTCGAACAAGTTTATGATGACAGCAAGAATCCAATCGAAGGTTTATATGTTGACCGCAATGGTGATGGCCAGATTACAACAAAAGACAAGTACTACTACAAAACTCCGGTTCCCGATGTATTTATGGGATTCAACTCATCGGTTGTATATAAAAACTGGGATTTAAGTCTTGCCGGACGTATCAGTATAAACAACTACGTTTATAACAATGTTGATTCAAGAAACAGCATAGGGATTGAGATATACTGGCCTTCAGGCTACATGAGAAATGTTACCCGGGACTTCTTTAACACCCGTTTTGAAAAAACTCAGTACTGGTCTGATTATTACATACAGAACGCATCATTCCTTAGGTTAGATAATGTGTCACTGGGATACAATTTCAAAAACCTGATGAACAACAAAATGGACCTGAGATTGTATTCAACGGTACAAAACGTACTGGTAATTACCAATTACAGAGGATTGGATCCTGAAGTTAGTGGAGGTATTGATAACAATGTTTATCCGCGTCCAAGAACATTCATGTTAGGCGTAAGTGTTGGATTTTAATTTTAAAATACGAGAATCATGAATAATAAATATTTCAAGTTTTCAAGCATTGCGGCATTATCAATCATGCTTGCATTTACTTCGTGCGTAAACGATTTGGATACCATTCCTTTGGATAAAGATGTGGTAACTTCGGCTACGGTTTACGACGATCCGGCTGCTTACCAGCAGATTCTGGCTAAATGTTATGCCGGTTTATCACTTACCGGACAGGAAGGACCTTCGGGCGCAGGCGACCTCGGCGGTCTCGATGAAGGATTCTCCTCTTATGTCCGTGGATTATGGAACCTTCAGGAATTAGCTTCCGACCACGCGGTTACCGGCTGGGGCGATGCCGGATTGTCTGATCTCCATGCTCAGACCTGGACTTCATCCAACGACTTCGTAAAAGGATTTTATTACCGAGTATATTACCAGATTACACTGGCTAATGAATTCATTCGCGAAACTACTCCTGCCAAATTAGATGGCCGCGGCGTTTCCGGGCAATTGCGCACTGATGTTGAGTTATACCACAACGAAGCGCGTTTCTTGAGGGCTTTAAGCTACTGGCATGCATTGGATATGTTTGGAAGCGTTCCGTTTATCACCGAAAAAGATGGTATCGGTTCATTTTTTCCGAAACAGGCAACCAAAGCCGAATTGTTTGCATTCATCGAATCAGAACTGAAAGATGTCGAAACAAAACTGGCTGCGCCCAAAACCAATGTTTATGGTAGGGTTGACCAGGCTGCTGCATGGATGCTGCTTTCAAAACTTTATCTTAATGCTGAAGTTTATGGAATTGCACCAAAATATACGGAAGCAATTATTTATTCAACCAAGGTCATCAATACCGGCTACACGCTTGAACCCAAGTACGAAAAACTATTCCTGACGGATAATTTTTCTTCCAAAGAGATCATTATGCCTGTAGTTGCCGATGGTAAAAATGCAAAAACCTGGGGTAGCACAACCTTCATCATCAACGGCGGTATCGGTGGAAGCATGGTTGCTGCCAATTACGGAGTCAATGCTGCCTGGGGAGGTCATCGTGCCATCAGTTCACTGGTGACCAAATTCCCTATTTATGCCAATGCCAAGAGCGCAAATATTAACATGCTGAAATCAGCAAAGGCCGGACCGGTTCTTTATGTACCCGGGGGATATCAGGGTTGGGATCCTGCAAAAACAACCACAGTACTTCGTTCAGCAAAAAGCGATAATAATTACGAAGGATACCTGTATTTCAAAGACGACAACACTGAATTTAAATTCTGTGAAACTCCGGATTGGAATGCTAACTGGGGTGACTCTGGAGCTGACGGTAAACTCGATGCAGGTGGTGACAACATTAAAGCTGCAAAAGCCGGATATTACAAAATCAATGTTGATTTGACAGCCAAAACATATACAATGCTTAAAACAGACTGGGGTGTAATTGGCTCAGCTACTGCCTCCGGATGGGATTCGGATCAAAACCTTACGATGGATGCAGCAACTAATATGTGGTCGGCTGTGCTTGAACTGAAGGCTGGTGAAATTAAATTCAGGGCTAATGATGGCTGGGATTTGAATTATGGCGACGATGGTGCAAACGGAAGTCTGGAGGGTGGCGGTGCTAATATCGCTATTTCATCTCCCGGAAAATATAAAGTTACCCTGAACCTAACTCAGTTGCCATACACATACAGTCTGGAAAAATACAGCACCGATGGTCGCGCATTATTCTATACTGATGGTCAGGAGTTGAAAGTGACCGATATCACCAAATTCAAAGAAGGTTATGCTGTGGTGAAATTCAAGAATATTTCATCAACCGGAGTTACCGGCCAGGATTTGACCCATTCAGATACCGACTTCCCGATGTTCCGTTCGGCTGACGCCTATCTGACCTATGCCGAAGCTGTATTAAGAGGTGGAACAGGTGGCAGCACTGCTCAAGCACTGACTTATGTAAATGCAATCAGGACCCGTGCTTATGGCGATAACGGAGGAAATATCAAGGACACTGAGTTGACCCTGAATTTCATTCTGGATGAATTGTCCCGCGAATTTTACTGGGAAGGTCACCGTCGTACCGATCTGATCCGATTCGGTAAATTTACTGGCAGCGCATACATCTGGCCATGGAAAGGCGGCGTTGCTGACGGTAGGGCTACTGATGCTAAATTTAACGTTTATCCAATTCCTTCGTCGGACGTGGTAGCTAATCCCAACCTGAAACAAAACACTGGATATTAAACCATTAAAAACGAGTTAAAATGAAAAAAATATATTATTTACTGGTTGTTCTCCTGGGATTGTTCGCATTCTCGTCGTGTACCGATACGATTGATCCTGTTATTGACTCAACAATGTATAAGGCGCCAATTTTTGATGCCCTTCTGCCCGGGACCCCGCTTGTTCTTACTAAAGCCAATGCAACCCAGGTAGCTAAAACCTTTGCCTGGACGAGGGCTGATTTCGGATACCAGTCGGCAACTACCTACGTATTGCAATTCGACAAAGTGGGAAATCAATTCAAAACACCACTCGACGTTGCTTTAACCACTCAGTTAACGGTTCCATTCACTGTTGCTGAACTGAATACCAAATTGCTGGCTCTCGGGTTGCCTTATGGTAAAGCAAGTACATTCGAAGCCCGGGTATATGCTTATGTGAGCCCGTTGGTGAATACGCTTTATTCTTCGACAATGACTATGACTGTAACTCCATACGAAGTGGTGATCATTTATCCGACTATTTATGTTCCCGGAAGCTACCAGTCTGCCAGCGGTTATACTTCTGACTGGTCGCCCGATAAAGCTCCGGCATTATACTCAGTAAAGAGCGATAACAAATATGAAGGGTATGTAAATATTGCTGCGGATGGTTCGATGTTTAAGTTCACCAAAGAACAAAACTGGACTACCAACTGGGGTGACGATGGTTTAGACCTGAAACTTGATCCAAACGGAAAGGACATTCCAGCCAGTGCAGGTTACTACAAAATGAATGTAAACCTGAGTACACTGACCTATTCAACGCTGAAAACTGTTTGGGGAGTGATTGGCGATGCCACACCAACCGGATGGGACAGTGATACCAAAATGGTTTACGATAAAGTTGCCAAAACCTGGTCAGTCACTTTAGCTCTGAAAGTCGGAGGACTTAAATTCCGCGCCAACAGCGACTGGGGATTAAATTATGGCGATAAAGATGCCAACTTAACCCTTGAAGAAGGTGGTGACAACATTGCCGTTGCTGCTGCAGGTAATTATACCATTACGCTCGATTTAAGTAAGGCTGTTTATACTTACAACCTCAAGAAAAATTAATTTCATTATTATAAAGGCTTATCCGCTCATTCCGGGCGGATAAGCCTTTTTTTATACCTATTACCATGTTCCGACTTATTCATATTCTTTTCTGGCTTGTTGTTTTCTATCAGTTTGCATCTGCTCAGGTTACTTCCAATCCTGCATTACCGAACGAGAACAAACCTGTTACAATTACATTCGATGCCACACAGGGAACTGCCGGATTGAAAGATTATCCGGGAGAAATATATGCTCATACCGGTGTCATTACCGATAAAAGCACATCGCCATCCGATTGGAAATATGTAATTGCCGGATGGACGGTCAATACACCTAAAGCTAAACTTACCCGAGTAACATCAAACACTTATTCACTTGAAATTACTCCCGATATCCGGACTTTTTATGAAGTTCCTTCCGGCGAAACCATTAAGCAAATGGCATTCGTTTTCAGGAGCGCCGATCAAACCAAAGAGGGAAAAGCCACCGGAGGAAAAGACATATTTGTTAATGTTTATACCGAAGGTTTAAACATCAGCATCTCATCGCCACAAAAAATCAATGTATTCGAGAAAAACGAATCCATCACCTTTACTGCTTTTGCCAGTGTTGCATCTGATCTGAAATTATATCAGGATAATCAGGAAATAGCATCACAGAGCGGAACTACCATCACAAAGAATATGACCATTGCCAATGCCGGAAGTTATTGGTTAAAAGCTAACGCAACCCAGATTACAACCACCAAGCGCGACTCTGTTTTTGTTTGCATCCGCGAAACAACACCAACCGAAACCAGACCGGCCGGGCTTCAGTCTGGAATCAATTATACCGATGATCAGTCAGCCACACTGGTTGTTTATGCCCCTAACAAACAACACATCTTTGTTACCGGCGATTTCAACAACTGGCTTCCGGAAAATAAATACCAGATGAAAAAAGACGGTGATTATTTCTGGTTGAAAATTGAAAATCTTGTCCCCAAAAAAGAATACATCTTTCAATACCTGATTGATGGAAAACTGAAAATTGCAGATCCTTACACCGATAAGGTTTCTGATCCTTACGACGATAAGTACATCTCATCAACCATCTATCCCAATCTTCTTCCTTATCCTGAGGGCAAGGCTGCCGATCGGGCTTCAATACTTCAGACAGCCCAAACACCTTATTCCTGGAAAACCACTTCTTACACTATGCCGACAGCAAGTAAACTCTCCATTTACGAATTACTGATCCGTGATTTTACCACTGAAAAAACTTACAAGGCAGTTCAGGCAAAACTCGATTATTTGAAACGTTTAGGCATTAACACCATTGAACTGATGCCTTTCAACGAATTTGAAGGCAACAACAGTTGGGGATACAATCCTAATTTTCATTTTGCACCCGACAAAGCGTACGGAACCAAAAATGACCTGAAAGACCTGATTGACGAATGCCACAAACAGGGTTTTATCGTAATTCAGGACATCGTTCTGAACCATGCTTACAACTCCTGCCCGCTAGCAAAAATGTACTGGAACGATGCCCTCAACCGTCCGGCTGCAGATAATCCCTGGTTTAACCAAACTTCACCCAATACAACATATAGCTGGGGCAACGATTTTAACCATATCGCTCAGGCCACTAAAGACTATGTTGATCGTGTTACCAAATATTGGATGACTGAATACAAAGTTGATGGTTTCCGCTTCGACTTTACCAAAGGTTTTACCAATACCCCGGGTGATGGCGGTGGTTATGATGCCGCCCGTATTGCTATTCTGAAACGAATATCCGACAAAATATGGGAGGTAAATCCAAATGCGATTGTTATTCTGGAGCATTTTGCTCCTGATTCAGAAGAAAGAGAACTGGCAGCTTATGGCAATGGTATGTTGATATGGGGCAATTCGAATTTCAACTTTGCTGAAGCAGCAATGGGATACCACGATTCGAATAAATCAGATTTTAACCGGGCATCCTATCAGTCAAGGGGATATCCAAAACCCGGATTGGTTGTCTACATGGAAAGCCACGACGAAGAGCGGCAGATGTATAAAACGCTTACTTACGGAAACTCAAATGCCACTTACAACACCAAAAATCTGAATACCGCACTGGAGCGCAGCCAGTTGACGACCGCATTTTTTCTTTCCCTTGCTGGTCCAAAAATGATCTGGCAATTTGGCGAATTGGGCTACGATATTTCCATTGACCAGAATGGACGGGTTGGTGAAAAACCAGTTCTTTGGAACTATCTCGATGAACCTCCAAGGTTAAAACTTTTCGATGTTTATTCATCCATGTTACGTTTACGCGCTCAATTCGATGTATTTACTTCAGGTCAGGAAACCCTTTCGGTAAATGGCGCAACCAAGAAGATTCAACTCACCTTAGCCGATCATAACATTACCCTGCTTGGAAATTTTGGAATGAGTGAAATTCCGGTAACGCCCGGGTTCCAGCATACCGGAACCTGGTATGAATTCTTTAGTGGAAATGAACTTGCTGTTGCGGATGTAAATACTTCAATCATGCTTAAACCTGGTGAATATAGATTATACAGCGATAAAAAATTACCTGCTTTCAAAGACCTTGCAACAGCTATTCCTTTTGAAAAATCAACCCGGGGATTGCGAATTTTTCCGAACCCTGCTACCGAAACGCTATCCATCGAAGCCAAAGAAATAATTAAAAATGTCGCCTTATTCTCAATTGACGGTATGCTTATTCAAACGACAAAGACTGATACCAACTTCCTGAATTTATCGTTGAACCACCTTAACACAGGTTTGTATTTCGTTCAGGTAAAAACCAACAGTCAGCTTTTTACTGAAAAAGTGGTTAAGAAATGAACCCGGATAAACCTTTTTATTAAACATTTCATTCTGACTTATTTTTGATTAAATTTAGCCAACTTCATGGACTAAAATAGTTTAAAATATGAAAGGATTTTTCATGGTCCTTGTTATTGTTTTTTTCTACAACGCTACCTTTGCAGTTGAACCTGTTCGAAAGCCATTTATACAATTGACTATTGATGGGCATCCAATTAAAAACAGTGAAGTTGTTACCATTACCTCAGGACAAAAATTGTTGGTTGGAGCTGAGATGGAAGGAGGACGGAGAGATTTTTGTAAATTCCCTGATATTTATGCCGATATAGCCGGAACAGCCCAGATTCTTTCCAGAGGAAAAGATGGCCTGATCTATCAGTTGAATGACAGCAAGGCCGAATGGAAATTACTTAGCGAAAATATCAGTTTCACCGGCGACGATTTTGTAGAGGTGAAGCCTGGCCCCCAAAAATCAACCGCCGAAATTACTTTATCCAATACACCGTTTTCACAATCATTTCTGAAGGTCAACATCCATGCAACATGGCAATTTAGCCAGAATGGCCAAACCAATCAGGAAGAAAACATCGCTGAAGCAACGCTAATCAATCAAAAACCTGCAGGCTGCCGTAAACACGCTAAAATTAACCATTGATGAAGTCAAAAAGAGCAATCCTTCGTACCAAACTAATATCGTTTTTATCGGACTTCCCAGCGACAATACCTACAACATCCTTGGTACGTTTTCTGTAATAAAAACGAATTGGGGATCGCTCGAAACCCTGGTTCAAAGCTTAAAGCAACAACTTGCCGCCCTCCCGGCCAAATCCAGCAAGGAAAGCAAAGATGAACTGGTTAAACTAATCGGTGACTATGCCGACTGGCAGCTCAAATTGCCTGAAAATTCGTTCAATATCCTTCCACTATATATTCCGGATTTAAAACCTGAAGACATTCAGCTACCCGGAAATATCCATTTTGCCGGTGAAGAGAAGACCATTTCCAATTATGAACAAACACTCAGCGATTTTAATACCTTTCTTGATAAACGGATTGAGCAGGTCCCAATTGAAATTCAAAAGATCAACTCGACACATACCCGGCTTCAAGCTGTTCGTTTATTTGACGGAATGCTGCGCAGTTACTATTCCTCCATCAACTGGGCCGAGTGGAAGAATACACGGGAATAAAAAAGGCCTAATCTGTCGTGAACCTGAAAAATAAGTTAATTCATTTTGTAACTGAAGCAATAAAGTATGATTCGATTTCCGGAGGATTTTATTTTTGAATTGACCGACCGGGAATTTAAAGATTGGAGGAGCCAATTTGTCACCACCAATGAAGATAAAATGGGACTTCGTTATGCTCCTTATGCATTTACGGAAGATGGCGTTGCTCAATTGTCAACAGTTTTGAGTAGCGAAAGAGCAATCAAAGTCAATATCCAGATTATTCGATTGTTTAGCAAATTGCGCCGATTAGCAATATCCCACCATGACATCATACTGAAACTGGAAGAATTAGAAAAAAACGGCTCTGAGCAAGATAAAAAAATAGACCTCATTTTCGAATACATCAAACAGCTTGAGCATGCAAAACAACAGGAATCAAAACAAAAAAACCGGTTAAAAATAGGTTTCAAATCCCAGTAAGAATAACTTCCGGACTAATTTCCGGTTTTGTAAACGACTTCACCTCCCAGCGCCGTTTTAAGAACTTTAGTTTTCATGATTTCATCTTCCCGGCAGTTCATTAAATCGGTGTCGAGCATCACGAAATCGGCCGATTTGCCCGGTTCAATACTTCCTTTCTTCTGTTCCTCAAAGCTGGCTTTGGCGGCCCAAATAGTCATCGAGCGCAAAGCCTGCTCGCGGGTCAGGGCATTTTCCATCTGAAACCCTTTTTTAGGTAAGCCCTGCGTATTTTTCCGGAAAACTGAAGCAAAAAATGTGAGCGCCGGGTTGATACCTTCAACCGGAAAATCGGTACCATTGGGCAGCCAGCCGTTCTGTGCAAGCAATTGCTGATAGGTGTAGGCTGTTTTGATCCGTTCGGCGCCCAGTCGTTCATCGGCCCATAACATATCAGAAGTAGCATGCGTTGCCTGAATGGAAGGAATCACAGAATACTTTCCAAAAAGTTGCAAATCGTCAGGATGTACCACCTGGGCATGTTCGATTCGCCAACGGCGGTCATTCTTTTCTTTCAGGAATTTACCGTAGATATTCAGTATAAAACGGTTTGCGCCGTCACCAATACAATGCGTTGCCACCTGGAAATTGGCATCATAAGCTTTCCGGCAAATGGATTCAAAATAGGAAGCTTTATTCATCAGCAAACCGCGATTGCCGGGATCATCCGAATAATCACTGAGCAAATAAGCGCCACGCGAACCCAAAGCTCCGTCGGCATAAAGTTTAATGGTTCTCACCTGTAAACTTTCGGTAACGTACGGCCCCTTTTTCATGAAATATTCCAGGTTTTCTTCGCTGGGCTCCATCATGGCATTGATGCGCATTATAAGCAAACCTCGTTTTTGCAGCGAATCCATGAGCAAAATAATTTCTTTCGGAAGTCCGCAATCGGTCACCGAAGTGAGCCCCACCTCCATGCAATTCTGCTGTGCGGCCAGCAATGCTTTTATTTTCAATTCAAGAGTTGGTTCAGGAATCTTTTTAAACACCAACTCCATGGCATTGTCTATCAGCACACCAGTTGGCTGTCCGTTTTTCAGGAGCACTTCTCCCCCGTCAATTTTTGTTTTTGAGGTAATTCCAGCCAGTTCGAGCGCCCTGGCATTGCACCAGCCCGCGTGGCCATCAATACGGATCAGGTAAACCGGAATCTTAGGAAACATTTCGTTGAGCCTCTGATTATCCGGAAATTCTTTTTCGGGCCATAAATTCTGGTCCCATCCGCGACCCAGCAACCACTCTCCACCAGCCCTGGAATAATGTTCCTGAAGTTTTTTGAAAATATTGTCCTGATTCTCGGTACCTGCCAGATCAGCATATTGCATCAGGTTCATGCCATAACCGAAAAAATGGCAATGGGCATCGTTAAAGCCGGGATAAACGGGATTTCCTCCACTATCAACGACCTCATCGGAAATATACTTTGATGCAATTTCCTTGTTGGTTCCAACATCCACGAATTTGCCATCCTGAACGGCAAAACTTTCGGCTACGGTAAACGAATCGTTCACGGTATAAACGCGGGCATTGGTAACAATCAGGTCAACTTTCATTTTAGGGGGATTACAGGATAAGAAAAAAGAAATAAGAAATGGGAATAAGAAAAAAATGCGGTTCATAGAAGTTTAGATTTGAGAAAAACAAAGGTAAAATATTGGATGGGTTAAGCAAAAACTGCTTGTTTAAGAACGTGTGAAAAGTCTGTAACCACTGTCGCCGGGCTGAACAAAATAGATACAAATTCACAATGATTGTAATTAACGATTTTAACACAAAAACACTGAAAAATGTTGAGATTAAGAATCTCTTTATCACGCTCTTTGTTATCAAACGACATCCTCATTTAGTGGTTTTCTGCTTGTCTCGACAACAAATCTGCCAATTCGCGAAGTTTAGGGGCATGTTCCGGTTTCCAGATAAATTCGTCCCAATGACCATATCGGCAATGATAGCCGAAGATATATTTTATCCCTGATTTCAAACGGTTCCAAAACGATTGGTTGGTCAAATGAATATGACAATATGCCAAATTGTCGTCGGAATCATAATCCACAACGATCTGATATTCTGTGCAACTGCATTTGCAAATAAAGATGTATGGAGCCTGATTGACAGGTGAATTCGAGTGTTGAGTTTGATTGGTCATAATTCTTCTAATTTGAGTAAGTATAAATTTCCCGTTAGGGAAAATATGTGGTAGAAAGGGCGATTTTCATGCACATGTCCTGTCCTGTACGGGACAAAAGACTAGCCGACGTGTTTGATTTCTACCGACATTAGGTTCCTAACGGAACCCTAAACACTCTTTATATTTCTATTCAAAATAACTGAACTCCTCCACCAGCAAGCGATACAGCTCTAATATCTGTCAGGGCTTTACTATTTGGCTTATCAGGTTTCATGAACAGGTATGGTATAATATAATCACCCTCACCTTTTAGGAAGTACTTTTCGATGACATAACCTTCCTTTTGAATACGTCCGGTAAATACCGGTTCATTAATTCCGGAAGGTTCCTGATATCCTGAAAGCTTTTTTGCTGAATTCAATACATCCGGAAGATGCCTTGTCAGATCACCTTTTGAAACTTGCAAGGCATTCATCAGTTTCTCTGTCTCTTTCCGGTTCAAACTGAAAACAGTTTCTCCTCCAAGCGATGTTGATACTTGCCCTGTGGCAGTTACCCGCACATCTTCAGGAGTAAATGGCTGGGTTTCCTCATCATTTGAATTGCCTGGATTATTCAGATGTTTCCGGAAAAAGGCATACATGGCTTCCCTGTTTTTTTTTGGTTGATACATGAGGCGTATCATCTTCTATCCGGCTAAAGTTTTCCTCCTGTCCGTATGCTTTATAAATAGCCGCAACCTCCTTTTCGGTTTCCATAGCGCCTTGTATGCTGAACATATCGCATGTAGTTGTGATCATCAGGGCAGGTTTAGGAGCCCGGACCAACAGAAAGTCCACATGATCGATACCCCTGCTGATGGCGTCAGGCATATTTTGTTCCGCATCCTGAGGCCCGATGGTCTGCAACAGCCTCGTGAAATAGGTCAGGTAGTTTTCGGGAGCAGCGGCATAGATACGATCGTCCATGGCGGCGATATATGCAGTCTGGGTGCCGCCTCCCGACCATCCTGTAATTCCTATTCTGGAAGGATCAACCTCTTTTCGGGAAAGGAGATAATCAACAGCCCTGATGCTATCCAATATCATATACAGGGCCTGAGAACTACCTGTAATAAAAGCCTGAGCGCCGGGATAGGAATGTTGGGTGGTAGGTCCGCCAATTCTTGATTTGCCGGTTATTGGATCAAAATACTCCAGACGCTCCCCCAGACCAACAGGATCAAAGGCAAACACGATGAACCCTTTCTTTACCAGGTTTGCAATAACATGCAGATATACCAGGCTACGGTGTAAGATGATGGTACAATGAGTTGGGAGCATCGCTGTATTTTATCCAGTTGTCCGTTACTACATTCAGTTCATCCTGTGCATTGACCACATGACTGGCAATGAAAATAATCAACGAAAAAATAAGTTTGGTCTGAATACTACTCATATAACGTACAAACAAATGGGCTGAAAATTTTTTCATTCGATTGGATTATTTAGTTGTAATCGTAATCGTACTATCCGGTTCACACACCACCCTGAAACCAATCCCCTTAAAATCTGAATACCACCAGATACTTTTAGGTTGCTGAGGATCTGTTTTTAGCCAGTCTGTTGTTTTTGAAAAGTCCCTGCTGGCTGATCTCAGGTCAGCCAGAACGGAATAATAATTTCCACCTCTGACAACATGTTCCACGCCCTCTTCAGGGCCTTTGGGATTTATGACATCAACGGAGGTTTTAGAATACGCATCAGCAGCATACCAGTCGGAACAAAATTCCAACACATTACCCTGCATGTTTTTAAGGCCGAAAGGATTAGGTTTAACATAGGAAGGTTCCTGGGTTTTGTCTGATGAGTTCATGGAATATACCACGTATCTGTTTATCTGTGCTGTATCGGCTGCTGAAACCTTGCTTCCCGGCTTTTTCCGGGAAAGCCTTTTGGGATCTCCATCGAAGAAGTAAGGGGCCTCTGTGCCAGCTCTGCAGGCAAACTCCCATTCCGCTTCAGTTGGCAACCTGTAATTTTTACCTGTGACTTTCGACAGCCATTGGCAATAGGTGGTTGCAGCGTAGTGAGTCATGGTGATTGCAGGACGGTTACCACCGCCCCATCCCTGATCAGGTATTCCGAAAGGAGGCGTCGGGCCTGAAATTGCATCAGGTTTACCGGCATTGTGTTCCCTGACTTTATCCGGATCCATCCTTCCTTCTGACATTGTAGCCGAAAAGAAAGTCCAGTATTCGTCCCAGGTAACTTCAATCTCGCCCATAAAAAAGGGAGAAACAGTAACATTACGAACCGGCTCCTCATCTGTTTTATGAAAGGGTTCCTTATCGGGGCTGCCCATTTTAAAGGTTCCACCTTTAACGGCAATCATATTAAAAGAGATGGAGGTATTCGGAATCTGTTCTTTGAAATTTCCGAATGTTGTCACTTTTGCCGGTTCTTTGAACAAATCTTTAGCAGAAGACTTTATTTTCGGAATGCCGGTCATTTTACCATGCACATAGTCGGGATTGTAATGCCCCACATCCAGATGGCAGTTAATGCATTGAATATTAAGTTTTTTTGCATTATTTTCATAATAGAGATGAGCTATTTCCCCATCACGGGAAAGTCCTTTGGAATAGAGGTTCTCGTGGCACTTCAGGCAAGATTCGTTATACACGATGTTCACGGCATATTCGAGTGTCTTTTTATGTTCCCAGTTAAAAGATGCACTATCTTTGAAATAATAACCATACATATCTTTTATCCCTGTTTTGGCCTTTTTAATGAGATAACTGTTATCATCTTTGGGCGGAAGGTGGCATTCAACGCAATGAACTTTCACCCCGCTCTTGTTGAAAAAATGAGTAGATCTCTTCCAGGAATTGTCAGCCAGTGGGTGGATATGACACGATTGACAATAATTATCGGTTGATGTATAATTTATAGCCTTTTTACCGGCAACCAATACGATTACACAAACAACCAATCCTGAAATAAACAGGAGCCATGTATATCTTGGTAGTTTATCTTTTCTGATCATAAAGGAAAATAAAGTAATTTTAGCTGAGGATCAATCGGCATGTATTTTAATCAGCCTGTCGCAAAGGTCTTTTAATCCTTCAGGAGTATCGCCCTCGGGCTGCTCAATAGTTGTCCAGCCACTGTATCCGATGTCGTCCAATGCTTTCATGACAACAGGCCAGTTTACATCGCCTTCCTGCAGTTTAACTCCAAATCCGGCGCCTTTGCCTTGCTTGTCAGCAATTTTGCGACTGAACTCCTTGATGTGGACCTTGGCAATACGGGGGCCGAGTATTTTTATCCATTGCTCGGGCCAGCCATAAACAAGGATGTTACCACAATCAAAATAGAAACCTATGCTTTTACTTTGAAACTGATCGACATAAGAGGCTGCTTCAATGGGGCTGAGCAGGAAATTATTCCAGACATTCTCAACCGCTATTTTTACGTTCAGTTGTTCAGCTAACGGGACAACCTTTTTTATCTCCTGAACGGATCTTTTCCAGCAATCATCATAACTAACCGTATCGCTTACCCGGCCAGGAACAAGAAGTACAGTGTCAGCGCCATAAGCTTTGGCATCTTCGAGGCTTACCTTAAGAGCAGCAACACCCTCTTCGCGCACCTTGGGATCGGGATCTGACAAAAGAAATTTCCAGTGCATGGTATTACATACGCTTGGGATAATTAATCCGGTTGTGTCACGGGCTTTTAAAACTTCATTCCTGTCGAGATGGCTCATCGGTTCGACTCCATCAAAACCAGCCAGTTTTGCAGCCTGAAATTTTTCCAGGACTGTCTGCCCAACTCCAATACTTCCCCACATGATACCTTTCTTTAGGCTCCGGTTTACAGGGGCAATGATGTTTGAAAAACCGGGAACCGAAGATGCTGAGATCAGGGCTGATGCCATTAGGGTATTCTTTGCAAATTGTCGCCTGTTCATATTTTTTATCAATTAAGCATTTGTTCTGAAATTTAGGATGATCTATGTTGATTTTGCTTCTACACCTATAACCGGTGGCGTTTCAGGAATATTAGGTACAGGGCCCATTACATAGGTTTTAGGTCCGAGGTAAAGGTCTGAATTCAGCATCTCTTCCCAGGTTACATCTTTTCCGGTATAGGCCGATATTCGACCCATTATGGTTATCAGCGTTGAATTAATCTGAGCTTCTGCATCACTAATTTGTTTTCCTGACCTTATCGCAGTAACTAGGTTGACATGTTCCTGCACAAAAGGATCTTTCACTTTCCAGGTTAGATCGGTATCACCTTCTTTAGGATAGGGATAATTCCAAACCGGATTTCCTTTCAGATCAAAAATAGTCCCGCTACAGTCTGCAAAACCTTTTGTTCCGGTAATAATTTCTTTTTTCTGATTGCTGCATCCACTAATCTGCCGGGCAGCGCAATGCGTATGCATGCCATTATCATAAACATAGTCAATGCTGAAAAAGTCATACTGGTCGCCTGTAATCCTTCGCTGTCTGCCACCCCAACCAATGGCTTTTACCGGGATTTTCCCAACAAACCAGTTCATTACATCTACTTCATGAATAAATTGCTCGACAATATGATCTCCTGATAACCAGCAAAAATTAACCCAGTTACGCAGCATGTATTCCATATCAGACTGTCCGGGCAATCTCTTTTTAACCCAAAGAGAACCGCCATTCCGGATTATATCTGCGCTGACAACCTCGCCAATTTCCCCGCTGGTCACTCGTCTGTAGGTTTCCATATAATCTTTTTGTACCCTTCGAATGGTTCCGCTGATCATACACAAGCCCATTTGCTCTGCTTTTTTCGAAGAAATCAATACCGAACGTGCGCCTACAGGGTCAACTGCAATAGGTTTTTCCATGAAAATATGTTTCCCTGCATTAACAGCAGCTTCCACATGCCCAGGACGGAAATGAGGAGGAGTGCAAAGCAATACGATATCTACTCCGGCATCAATTACTTTCTGATAACTATCAAAACCGATAAAGCATTTTTCATCGGCGACCTCAATATTCCGCTCCTTTTTTAAGGTTGCCCGGCATTCAACCAGTTTATCCTGAAAAACATCGCCAAGAGCAACAATCTGCAGATTAGGTCCTGCATCAATAAAATTAACTGCGGCTCCTGTACCTCTGCCTCCGCAGCCAATGAGGCCGGCTCTCAATACCTTACCATCCGGAGCTTCATTGAGCTGCACAGGTAACTTAAGCTCAGTACCTTTTTTCTCTGCTCCGGTGCATGATGCCAGAAATCCTGCAGCGCCAATTGTACCAATGGCACCCAATGCAGTGTTTGATAGAAAATTTCGACGGCTTAATTCTTCTTTGGTTTTCATATTGATATGCTTATTAAAAACGGTTAATATTTGAGTAATAAAAAGGTCGGTTAATCAATAAAATTACAATAAAGTGATCTCAATGCGTTTGAAAAATATTTCAGCGCCTTCGGATTGGATCTGTATGCGCCCTTTTTGAGGCTGAATATCAACAGCATGATTTACTAATGTGCCGTTCAGATAGATGATAATCTCCTTGCCCTGTACAATGCACTCTATTCTGTTCCATTTACCGACTGGTTTTTCAATATCTTTTGCCCCGCGAAATCCTTTAACATCCTTCCATTCTGGATCACGACCATACCAATTGATACGTCCGTTGTTAATAGTCGCCAGATTGCCGCCGGGTTTGAAGACATAAGATCCGCTTTGTTTTTCAGGCTCAACAGGACAAGTAAGAGAAAACCTGGTACTGCCGTCTCCTACGACCAGCAAGTCACCGGTACCTCCCTCTATAATCTGGCATTCAAGTGAATACATCCATATTCCGGAAGAACCGCCATCTTCCCCAATTGAATGTAGCAGCACACCGCTATCTCTTGCTTTCTCTACTCTGGGTTCAAATGTAACATCACCCCATTTAAAATCAACCACAAGTTTGTAATTAGCATATTCGTCATTGGTAGTTATGCAGCCAAATTCCTCGCCTGAGATTCGAATCAGACCATTCTGTACGGTGAACACTTTGTTAGGATCATTATTCCGACCCTTCCCTATTAGGAAAGTGTACCAGCCGTCAAGGTTCTTCCCGTTGAACAACTGTATCTTAGACTTTTTGGAATTTTTTTCGACAGAAGATAGATCAGGCCGGGCAAAACCGGTTTTGGTGAAACTCGTTATAGAAACGGTAAAGATCAGGAATATAAGAAATAGTTTTTTCATGATATTTTCTTTATTTTAGTTATAACCATTAAAACAAAAGGCCTTTTTCTTTGGGACGCGCCACTCCTGCCAGAAAATTGCTAAGGGAGTTCCGGAGCCACCTGAGCAGCCGAAGTCACCCCTGATGGTAGCTCAATGATCCTGAGATTTCGAAAGTGAATCTGCGCTCCCTCCGATTCCAGACAAATATATCCCTTCTTTTGTGATGAGTGGCTGAGGCCATTGACAAATTTACCGTTTACCGCGAGCTTGACCACACCGTCAATGCATGATACATCGTAGGTATTCCATTCCCCCCGACCTTTGCACCGGTTTTCGACCGACTTGCTCCTGGTGCCCCTTGGATTATCAGGAACTGTTTGTACTCCGCCAACACCGAAGAGTTCGCCGTGAACGTATGCGACAGGCGGGGCAACTCCATCCTTTGTATTAAGTCTGACCCAATCCAGTTCAAGCATCTGGACTTCAACTCCATTGGGCAGACGGTTCTCACCGGGATTGGCACTACTCCATACGAACACTCCTGAATTTCCACCCGGTTCGAGATGTTTCCATTCAATATGCAACATGAAATTTTCGTATTGCTTTTCAGATCGCATAACGCCGATGGGCTGACCTGAACATACCAGTAAATCTTTATTTCTCATCCAGGTTTCAGGACTGGTATTCACATTGATCCAGTTAATGGAATTCCCTTTGTTTTTTGAACCCGCCGTTAATTGACTTAATTCCATCTCACTTCCAAACACAATGGATTTAGATTGTGCATTTAAAAAGTAATGGAGGTTTAAAACCAGAAGTAAGGAAAGTGCAGTTTTTATTAATAATTTCATTTTAAAATATGTTTAGAAGTATAGATTAAATCTGGTTTATAACCTGATGAATATCTTTTGCTTATATTGTATGTGCCGATGTCGGTATGGCATTAAATGGCACCCAGTTCCCGTGATCTATACTTCCTGTAAGCAACATGTCGGTCCAGGATCCAAAATTGTGACCGGCAACGAAAGCCTGGTTAAAACCCTCGACCGGCCAGTAGCGATAAAGCAAATCTGACACAAGGATCAATACAAACGAAACCAGCAATTGCCATTTGATCGCTTTTCGCATGAATAGGAACGCAATGATGTATGTACCCGATAATTGAGCCATTACATTATTGAAGTTGGAGGTGGTTGGGCCGGAGCTTATGGCCCAGCCAATAGTAAGCAGCCAAAAGCAGCGAATAAGTACATGGTGAAATGTTTTTTTCCAGCTATCGCCCTTATCCCATCTTCGTGAAAAAGAAAAAGGCATAGAGACCCCCACGATAAACATAAAGAAAGGTTGGATAAGATCCCAGAAATGAAGTCCATTCCATGGAACATGAGATTGCTGCTCTTTAAAAAATAATATAATTGCGTTACTGTTGGCCGGATCTACTTTATCAAACAAACCATCCAGGCCCCCGATAATCAAAAACATGGTGAGACCGCGAAAAAAGTCGATTGATAGAATCCGGTTTTGTTCCTGACTTAATTGAATGGTGTTACTCATTAGGTTGGTTGTGATGAAGCTGTTTATAAGGATCGCTTACTTCGGTTGACGGCTATTTTTACATGGTAGTTTTAATTTCAGGTTCGGTTTCTTTTTCGGTACTCCAAAGTTTAATAAACGGGAACAAAGTCGGTACCAGTTGTTTCATTGGTTCATAAATCTTCGATTCCGCTTTTTGCCGGGAAGGAAGGATGTGCACATTTTCATCAATATTTTCGAAAAGTAAAAGGAAGATGCTCAGGATAACTGCCGTTTTCAGAACTCCAAAAATAATTCCTGCAAGGCGGTTCAGGAAACCTAAAGCAACAGCCTTCACAACACTATCGAGCATTTTACCAAGTATATGTACGATGATCACAATTGCAATAAATGTCACAACAAAAGCGATGGTACTCAGATGTTCAGAACGGTAATTGGTTATATCAGTGATAAAGTCGGCTGTCCAGTCAGAAAATCGGATAGCACCCCAGATACCAAGAACGAGCGCAGCAAGCGAAGCCAGTTCAACAATAAAACCGTTCCGAAATCCCTGAATAGCCGCAAGAATCAGGATGATACCAAGAATCAGATCAATGTAATTCATAAATGAAGGGTGTGAAGGTGAGTTAAGGAAGTAAAATTAAGAAAAATTTGTTTCGGATTGCATTTTTAAATGGCGGGATAGTTAGCAAGATCGTCAAACCGAATAACAACCTGAAGTCAGAATTTTTCATAAATTTGACCTCACCGAAACCCATTTTACATGCCGGTAATCAATTCCATTATTAATTGGGTCAATTTTAAACGTATATACCAGATTGACCTGTTTAAGAAACACCCTCACGAAGTTCAGCGAGAGGCGCTGTTTGCGCTTTTGGAAAACGCTTCGAATACTGAATTTGGCTTAAAGTATAATTTTAAAGGTATCCGCTCCGAAAAAGAATTTCGTGAACAGGTTCCGGTTCAGGACTACGACGACATCAAACCGACGGTTGAACGGATGATGCTTGGAGAAAAAAACCTGTTATGGCCAGGTGAAACCAAATGGTTTGCCAAATCATCGGGAACCACCAATGATAAAAGTAAATTTATTCCGGTAAGCAAAGACTCGCTCGAAGATGTTCACATTCGCGGGGGTCGTGATGTTTTCGCCATCTATCTGAAAAACTATCCTGATTCGGGAGTCCTTTCGGGCAAGGCGCTTACCTTGGGAGGAAGCCACCGGGTAAACAGTTACAACAACAACTGTTATTATGGCGATCTATCTGCAATTATAATCGAGAATATACCTTTCTGGACCGATTTCTACCGCACACCATCAACCGAGATTTCGCTGATTGAAGAATTTCAGGAGAAAATTGAAAAGATCATTGAGCACTCGCTCAACGAAAATGTTACCTCGTTTGCAGGGGTTCCTTCGTGGTATCTGGTGCTGCTGAAAAGAGTTCTGGAAGTAACAGGTAAAAAAAATATTTTGGAGGTATGGCCCAATCTGGAAGTGTTTACACACGGAGGTGTAAAATTTGATCCCTACCGGGAACAATACCAGAGACTTTTTCCCGGCTCACAGATGCATTACATGGAAACCTATAATGCTTCGGAGGGATTTTTCGGAATTCAGGACGAACCGGAAAAAAATGACATGCTCCTGATGCTCGACTACGGTATTTATTACGAATTTATCCCAATGGATGAATTCCGGTCAGATAAACTGAATGCCATCTCGTTGCAGGAAGTTAAAATTGGCAAAAATTACGCGATGGTAATTTCGACTAATGGCGGTCTTTGGCGTTATCTCATTGGTGACACCATCCGGTTTACCTCCAGATACCCCTTTAAATTTGTGATCACTGGCCGCACCAAACATTTTATCAATGCTTTTGGCGAAGAAGTTATTATTGATAATGCTGAAAAAGCGTTTCAGATTGCCTGTGAAAGGACCAATGCCATCATTTCGGAATATACCGGTGGACCGATTTACATGACCGAAATCCAAAAGGGAGCCCATGAATGGATGATCGAATTCGAGAAAGAACCTGACGATCTGGATCATTTTGTACAACTATTTGATGGCGCTCTGAAAACAATTAACTCCGACTATGAGGCGAAACGGCACCGGAATTTAAGCCTTGAAATGCCACATGTGCAGGTAGCAAAAAAAGGATTGTTCTACGAATGGATGAAACTTAAAGGTAAAGTGGGCGGACAAAACAAAATACCACGTTTGGCAAACGACAGGCAATACCTCGATCAATTGATCGAATTGAATAAGAAACAGTAAACACTCAATCCACGATTTCACTTTTCACTTTTTACTATTTCCTTTTTACTTGTTTTAATTTTACTGGTTTAATTTCGTATTTTAGGTCAAATTTTAAAATTCAAAAAATGCATATCGCTTTAGCTGGAAACATAGGTGCCGGAAAAACAACCCTGACCGAATTACTTTCGAAACATTATAAGTGGCAGGCTCATTACGAAGATGTTGACGAAAACCCATACCTGAACGACTTTTATGAAGACATGCAACGCTGGTCGTTTAACCTTCAGATCTATTTTCTGAATAGCCGGTTCAAACAGGTCGTTGATATCCGAAGTTCATCAAAAACAGTGATTCAGGATCGCACCATTTATGAGGATGCTGAAATTTTTGCCCCCAACCTCCATGCCATGGGCCTGATGACTACCCGCGATTTCAACAACTATTCCAATCTTTTCAAAATGATGAGCCAACTGGTTCAGGCACCCGATTTGATTATTTATCTGAGAGCTTCGGTTCCAACTCTGGTAAACCAAATCCAGAAACGTGGCAGGGAATACGAAAGTTCCATCCGTATTGACTACCTGAAGCAGTTGAACGAACGGTACGAAGCCTGGGTTAACCGCTACAAATCCGGAAAATTGCTGATCATTGATGTTGACCGTATAGACTTTCAGAATAATCCTGAAGATTTGAGTAGTGTGATAGACCGCATTGACGCCCAGATTCACGGACTGTTTTAATGAACATGAAACTCGTATTTGCAACAAATAACCCTCATAAACTGCAGGAAATACAACAATTACTTGGCAATTCTTTTGAATTGCTCAGCCTGAACGATATCCATTGTGATGAAGAAATTCCTGAGAATCAGGAAACCATCGAAGGAAATGCCACCGAAAAATCGTTTTACATCTTCCATAAATACGGATTTAATTGTTTTGCCGATGATACCGGACTTGAAATAGATGCGCTAAATGGTGAACCCGGAGTTTATTCGGCCCGTTATGCCGGTGAGGAAAAAATTTCAGAAAATAACATTCAACTTGTTTTACAAAAACTGGCTAAAATAAATAACCGGAAAGCACGTTTTAAAACAGTTATTTCGTTGGTAATAGATGGTCGCGAAACCCAGTTTGAAGGAATAGTTACCGGACTGATCCTGGAAGAAAAAAGGGGAACAACCGGATTCGGTTACGACCCGATTTTTAAACCTGATGAATCGCAACTCAGTTTTGCTGAAATGACGATGGAAGAAAAAGGCAAAATCAGTCACCGCGGAAGGGCAGTTCAGAAATTAGTTGAGTATTTATCCCAATTCGCTATCGAATGAAAATTTTCAGAGACTTGTTATTCACCGCTCTGCTGGGTATTTTGATTTTCCGGAGTCAGGCACAGCCATCCGTAGGCGAATGGACCGATTACCAATCGTATGCTCATGCCAAAAACGTAGTTGATACAGGCGAAAAAGTTTATTGTGTTACCGAAGGCGGACTATTTTCATATAACAAAGCGGATAACAGCATTCAGAAAATGTCGGGCATTAACGGACTTTCTGATGTCGGAATACAGAGGCTCGCATTCAGCAAAGAGAATGGAATTCTACTTATTGCCTATCAAAATGCCAATATAGACTTGTTAATCGGAAACGAAATATTCAATCTATCGGATATTAAACGCAAGCAGATTTCGGCCGACAAAACCATTAACAATGTCATGTTCTCCGGAAATCTGGCTTACCTTTCATGTGGATTTGGAATTGTAGTGATAAACCTTGACAAAAAAGAAATTAAGGACACCTATTTTATTGGCAAAGATGGAGGGTACCTCAACGTTTTGGATATGGCTACCAATGGAGTTTTTCTTTTTGCCGCAACTGCCAACGGTATTTACAAGGCAAGCGCTTCGGAACCAAATCTTCAGAACTACAACAATTGGTTGAAACAGATTTCGATTCCATATGCTGATAAAAAATTCAGCCAAATAGAAAACTTCATGGGAAGAATTTTAGCCAACTATACTCCCGGCAAGTTTGCAGAAGATGAGTTATACGAGCTGAAAGGGGACATTTGGAGTCCGGCCATGCCGACTATCCACTATGTCTCGGAGATGTTCGCCACTGGAGATTATCTGGTCATTTCAAGTCGTGAGGAGGTCTTTGTTTTCAACAACAGGCTCGAACAGGTCCATTATATTTATAAGTATGTTTTTCCTGATTTTGAAGCCAAACCGATTCAGACGATGTGCGCCGTGCTGGATGCTCAAAATATCATCTGGGTAGCTGACCAGAAATACGGACTGGTCAAAGTCGGGACAAAAGCCGAGCGGATTGTTCCGGATGGGCCTTCAGATAACACCATATTTTCACTCACCATGAATGATCAGGATTTGTGGATAACTTCCGGAGGCAGGGACAATGCCTGGGGTAATCTTTGGTCGGAACCAAAATTTCAGCTAAACAGGCAAGGGAAATGGTCTGTTTTTGACAGGAAAGTCTTTCCGGTAACTAACGATTTTAAGGATATGGTTTGTGTAGCTGTTGATCCAAAAAATGCGGATCATGTTTTTGCAGGTTCGTGGGGCGGCGGAGTGTTGGAATTTAGCGCCGGAAAATTCGTGAAACGATACGATAACCACAACAGTACCCTCCAAACTCAATTGCCAAACCTTCCTGATGCACCATATGTCCGGATTGGAGGAATGGACTTCGATTCGAAAGGAAATTTATGGATAACCAACTCAGGAGTGGGAAAAGTGATTTCTACGTTTCATGCCGATGGCAACTGGAAGAATTTCGAATTAAGCGGCATTGCCAATAAATATTCGATCGGGAAAGTGCTGGTTACCCAGAATGATGATAAGTGGATTGTGGTTCCCCGCGGACATGGACTTTATGTATTAAACAATACCAACACCGAACAAAAAGAACAGCGGGTAGTAGCACGTTTTGTTAATTCTGAAGGCGAATTTTTTAATGAGATGAACGATGTCTATGCGATAATTGAAGATCGTAATGGCGAAATATGGGTAGGAACTTCAGGAGGAGTCGCGGTTTTCAGTAATCCTAAAAGAATATGGACCGAAAGTGTGCTTTACGCCTCACGCCCCGGGTTAAATGTAAAAGATGGAAAATTTCACCCTCTTCTCGAAAAAGAAACTGTCACTTCCATCGCTGTTGACGGAGCCAACCGAAAATGGTTCGGAACCAAAACATCAGGAGTTTTCCTGATGTCGGAAGATGGCGAAACCGAAATAGAACATTTTACTACCGAAAACAGTCCGTTACCCAGTAACGAGATTAACGACATTGCCATCAATCAGAAGACCGGAGAAGTGTTTTTCGGCACAGCCTCCGGACTTATTTCGATTATGGGCGAAGCAACCGCTGCCAACGATGAGTTCAGCGATGTGTATGTGTATCCCAACCCGGTTCGCGAAACTTATAACGGACCAATAGTGGTTAAAGGACTGGTTGACGATACGGATGTAAAAATAACCGACATCAGCGGAAGCCTGGTTTTTAAAACCACCTCACTGGGTGGCCAGGCCATCTGGGATGGGAGAAACCTGAATGGTAACCGGTGTAAAACTGGCGTTTACCTGATTTTTATGACCGATCCTGTAGGCGAAAAAACAAAAATTACCAAACTTTTGTTTATTCATTAATACAATTAAGTTGTGCTCGAAAAGACCCGCGGAATTTTTTTGCATGCTGTTAAATACTCCGAGACCAGCCTGATAACAACCATTTATACCGAAGCGTATGGAAGGCAATCGTTTATTATTAATGGGGTACACAGCAAGAATTCGCCGGTAAGGGCAGCGGCTTTTCAGCCACTCTATTTGCTCGATCTGGAAATTTATTACAAGGCTGGAAAAGATATTCAACGGTTGAAAAATGCTCGGATCATCAATCCTTATTCGACTATCCCTTTTGATATCCGTAAAAGCACGCAGGTACTTTTCCTGTCCGAAATCTTGTACAAGTGTTTGCGCGAAGAAGAACCGAACAGCGAATTATTCGGATTTATCTTTCATTCCCTGACTTTTCTCGACTTAACTGATTCAGGGGTTGGTAATTTTCATATCTGGTTTTTATTTAAACTGACAAAGTTTTTAGGCATTTTTCCAAGTCAGGACAATTCAAGGATCAGTAACTTTTTCGATTTGCAGAGCGCCCTTTTTGTGAGCCACGAACCTTCACACAACCATTTTGCCGACAAGCAGCTAACTGTTCTGTTTTCAAGACTTTTTGAAGTGGACTTCTCTTCGATTGAAAAACTTGATTATACTCATCATGAACGAAGATTAGTACTTGAAAAACTGCTCGAATTCTATCAGATTCATTTCGACAACTTAGGTGAAATCAGATCGTTGAATGTGTTAAAGGAAGTTCTGAAATAAAGAAAAAAGTAAGAAAATGGATGAAATATGAATACACTCAAAATGAAAAGACAGGTGAATGGCATATTTTTTTAACTTTGTACATTAATCGTTAACGCATGGCTCTTTCGAAATTTCCAACTACAAAAGGAAGTATTTTTTCCGCAGTCAATAAACTGGTGACTGAAACCGGTGCAATTGATCTTTCTTTGGGGAAAACAGATTTTCCTTGTCCTGAAAAACTGGCCGATCTGGCTGCAACCTATATTCGATCGGGCTATAACAATTATGCTCCTCATGAAGGCATCAGCGAACTTCGGGATGTAATTTCAACCCGGGTGAAACGATTGTATAATCATACTTATAATCCTGAAACTGAAATAACCATTACCGCCGGACCAATTCAGGCGATAATGACTGCGATCAGTTCAGTCGTTAAGGATGAGGATGAGGTCATTTTGTTTGAACCGGCATACGAGTCTTATGCACCGGCTATTTCTATCAATGGTGGCCGTCCGGTTTATGTAGCATTAAAACAACCCGATTTTCATATTGACTGGGAAGAAGTACGAAAAATGATTACTTCGAAAACACGAATGATTATTATCAACTCCCCAAACAATCCGACCGGAGCTGTTTTAACCGATTCTGACCTGGTTCAGCTTCAGCATTTGATCCAGGGAACCAATATTGTTGTTCTTAGCGACGAAGTTTTCGAATCAATTGTTTTCGATAACAATACGCATCAGAGTGTTGCGAGGTACGAAAAGCTGGCCAGCCGCAGTTTCGTAGTTTCATCATTTGGCCCGGTTTTCAACATCATTGGCTGGGGATTGGCATATATTCTGGCGCCCGAAAAACTGATGAACGAATTCCGCCGGATACAACAGTTCCAGATTTTTAATGTAAATACACCTCTTCAATATGCCCTTTCAGAATACCTTCTGACCGAAGATTCAAAAAAAGATATTTCGGAAATGTATCAGGGGAAACGTAATTATTTTAATCGTCTGTTAAACGGCAGCCTTTTTAAAATTGTGCCATCGCAGGGAAGTTATTTCGAAATTCTGGATTACTCAAATATCTCCGATGAGTCGGATGCCGACTTTACCTTCCGGCTGGCCAACGAATTCGGGGTTGGTGTAATCCCTGTTTCGGCATTTTTGCACGAGAAAAACAAATTGAAAATGGTTCGGGTATGTTTTGCCAAAAACAATGAAACCCTGGAAAAAGCCGCTGAACGGTTGAGGCTTGTGCCCTCATTGAAATAAATCGGATTTATACTCCTTTTTTGAAAGTTGAAGAATGTAAAACGTACGTGGAATACATTTCATCTTTTAAAGAAGTGGGCTGTACTGGATTCGAGATTTGCAATATTTTAACTTTCCAAAACACCAATAAATACAGCCTTTTTAATATTTGTATGCAATGATAATCAATTATTTACATTCTGTAAATATATTGCATGAAATTTCATAATATTTCAATGAATTGCGGTTGAGTTGTGCAAGTTTGTTATATTTGCACAACGGTTTGCACAACCGAAAGACTAATTCAAATTATTATGGCTTCAGTTAAAGCGTTCATCAGAACATCAGCAAAAAAGGCAGCTACGGTAAATATCCGTTTCCGGTTGAGCGATGGCCGGAGCGTTCAGCTATTCCACAAATCAGAAATCGAAGTTGAGCCGGATTCGTTTGATGAAAAAAATCATGTGATTAAGGCGAAAATAATCTATCCAAAAGAGAAGCGGACAAAGTTTGATAATGACGTTGCAGACCGGAAAAAGTTAATCCGGAAACTATACGACAGTAATACCGGAATAACATCAGAGCAACTTGATTTGAAAATCGACCAAGCCTTGAATCCTGAAAAATACATTCAGGTTGAGGAAAACAGGCCGAAAACATTCTTTGACGTTTACGATTTGTTTGTTGCCAGTTACCGGGGGACGGAGCGAATGAAACAGCATTACAGATCAGTAAAGCGAATTTTACAGCGTTACGAATTGTTTACGCAAAAGTCTGTATCTTCATTCTCTTTCACCTTTGAAAACATTGATGCCGAATTATTGCGGGATGTTGAATCATTCATTCATATTGAACATTCGTTATTTGAAAAGCACCCGGATATTTATATTGCTGTTCCTGACAGCAGGCCACCGAAACAACGAGGCCGAAACAGGACAAATAAAATATTTCGATATTTACGTACTGTAATACGTTGGTCAATAGAAGAAAAGCAGACCACTATCAATTCAATTCCTAAATTCAATATAGAACAAGACGTTTATGGCACACCTTTTTATATTTCCATTGACGAACGGAACACGCTGTTTCAAAAAGACCTATCAGACCGGCCACAATTAGCCATTCAGAGAGATATTTTTGTTTTTCATTGTCTGATAGGTTGCCGGGTTGGTGACTTGCTTAAAATGGAAAAAACAAGCATCATTAACAATGCGATTGAGTACATTCCACGCAAAACAAAAGAAGGGCGACCAGTTACCGTTCGTGTTCCATTGAATGCCACGGCCAAAGAAATAATCAGCCGGTATGCAAAAAATGAAGGTGACAGCCTTTTGCCGTTCATTGCCGAACAGAACTACAATTATGCGATTAAAGATATGTTTGCAGCAGCCGGATTAACCAGATTGGTAACGGTTGTTAATCCAACTACCGGGAACGAAGAAAAGCGGCCATTAAATGAAATTACCAGCAGCCATATTGCCCGGAGAACGTTTATCGGGAACTTGTACAAAAAGGTAAAAGACCCTAATTTAGTCGGTTCGTTATCTGGACACAAAGAAGGTAGCAGGGCATTTGCCCGATACCGGGAAATAGACGAAGAAATGAAACAAGACCTTGTAAAACTTTTAGAATAGCAAAATGGGAACAGACTCAATTTTACCTATGTATTTTCAAGGGCTATATCCAACAAACGAATTTCATAAAATTGATTTGTGGTCAAGTGATTTTTATAAAGATGCTTTAGATTTTTACAGCAAAAAAACTGGAGAAGATGGAAGGCAAATGTTAATTAAGGGTATTGCTTATCTTATAGTAAAGATTCACCTAATTGAGGATTTGTATGATGTATTGAAGGTTTGGGATAGTGCATCAAGTACAATATTCTCACATGAAGTATTTAATAGGGAAAGCCCGAATCTTATAACAGAGTTTAGGATAGAAGTCAGCAATGTATTTGAAAGTAAAAAACAAAAAATTTTAGAGAGTAATAAAAATGAACTTATCCGACTTAAAGAAGAGGGGATAAAAAACAAAATCATTATTGACAGCTTAATTAAAGACAAAAAAACTGAACTTAATACTGCATCTTATGGCTTTAAAAGTCTTCTAACTGAAAAGCAAATTGATGCTTTTTACGAAAAGATGCAAGACTTATATTTTAATACAACGATTGAAAACTTTAAAGCCATTTTTAGTAACAGGTTATTGCCCAATGGCTTTGAAAAAATAAAATGGATAGATAAGAACAACAAGAAAAAACCGAACCAAACATCTCTGCGAGAATTTTTAAAGGCAACAATGGTGTTTTCATCAAATGAACCGCCACAAGATTTAATAAATAACTGTTTTACTGATTCAAATGGACAGAAAATAATTTTAGCTAAATTCAAAAAAGATAGCTACACTATTCATTATCACAAAAAATTTACTTCTTGGATTACCAAATAAAAAATTACCCGACTAGTAGAAGCCTTGCAATAATCTAACATTAGCAAGGCTTTTTTATATTTGCCCGACTTTACCCGATCGGCTTTGTGTCGGGTAAAAGACTGATATACTGCATATTGATGATGTTTAATTGTGTAATGTTGCATATCGAATAACCAGATGAACTCTAGAGCACCTGGGGAAGGATAAAAGCAATAAAACACAAAGTTATGAGTGCAGATATTCAGGAATTAATCAAAAACGGTGCAGATGTATCGGTAACAATAAAAACTACCGATCTTATAAATTTCGCTGATTATTTAATCAGTAGAAAGGTAAAGGCACTAGAAGAGGTTGTCATCAACGACAAGGCAGAATCTTACATGACGCCTCGACAAGTTTCAGAAAAGTATAATGTGAATTTGAGTACGTTATGGCGCTGGAACAAAAAAGGCTACCTTACAACAATTGAATTTGGCGGTTCTCGTCGATATAGAACTTCTGCCGTTAAGGCAATTCTTAACAGTGGAAAGGAAAAAGCCAAATGACACTAAAAAAAGAAAGGCTAACTCCCCAGTCAGCCAATCAAGTAAATTTTGTTTCCACCAAAGATAATCAAAATTTTGATACCCAGCTAATCAGGGTTTACGATGCTTTCTATGAATCTCCAAAAACCATGAAAGAGGTTGATAAATCTATTGGAGTGATGAGGGAATCCATTTGTTGGTTTTGTAGAACTCTCCGCAAGGAAGAAAAGCTTTATCCAATTAGGAAAAGAATCTGCACAGTCACCAAACATCGTGCAACTGAATATACAACCAACACAGCTTTTGCTCCGGCTAGGCAAGTAATTCAGTTAACATTATTTGACTCACCAACTAATTCCCTTTCGCTATGAATCAGACAGCTAGATATAATACCCGTAATTCCATGTATTTAAAACCGGAAAACAAAAAGCAGCGGTTCATCAAGAGCGATTCGATAAAGTTATTGGAGCTTATGGCTGATGAGGCTGCCCGAAAGCGTTATCCCAATGTTCCATATTTAGCACCACGTAAATTTCGAGATGATTCGGCTAATGGACTAACGAACTGTATCATCCAGTTTTTGCAGTTATCAGGACATCAGGCCGAACGGATAAATTCAACAGGCCGAAGGATAGACACCCGGGAAACCTTTGAAGATGTGACCGGACGAAACCGGACAATTGGCATTTCCTATTGGATAAAAGGAACTGGAACGAACGGAACGGCAGATATTAGTAGCGTTATCAGCGGGAATTCGGTTAAGGTGGAGGTTAAATTTGGACGTGACCGACAGAGCCAGGCGCAAAGAGTATATCAGAAAACCATAGAACAGGCAGGTGGTTTGTATGTTATTGCAACCTCTTTTGAACAGTTCCTGAACTGGTATTGTATAACTTTTAAGAAGGTGCAGAAATTGGCGATATCTGATTTTTGATGAAAAACGAAAAACAATATTACCAATTGGTTCCAGAGAAGGTATGTCAGTGTTTTACAACTATTGAAGATTTGATACAACCGGAAATCAAAGGATATTCCAGCGATAACCTGAAAGAAGTCATTTCAATAGTTGCCTGCCATACCCGAAAGAATGAGGCATCTTCACAGCTACAAATGACATACATTAAAAAGCTGGTTGCTCAGGGTGACAAGTACCTTAAAGCACTAATTGATCTCAATATAATTCAACGATCAGGCAATGTAATTGTAGGCAAAACAAGCTATCAATACAATTTTGCTCCTGAATATCGGAGTAGGTATATTTCATTGCCTTTGAATAATGCGAAGTTAAAACGCCGGATTGAATTGACTCAAACTAAAATTAAAAAGGGAGTTTCAAAATCAATACGAGGCCATTCTGAACAGGTAAAATATTTAAGATGCTTAACAGTTGAACCCAGATACAATGCGTTCATAGAGGCAAATTACAAAATCGAAACGGATCAGTATAATAGTATTGTTGCTTCAGCTACCCGAATATTAAATGGAGATATTTTTTATTCCATTGACAGAACATCTGGTAGGTTTCATTCAAATGTTACGAATTTGGCCAAAGGGTTACGGCCGTTTTTGAGAATCAATAATGAACCACTGGTTAATCTGGATATTAAAAACTCCCAGCCTTACTTATCGACGATACTTTTGACGAATCCCGGCAAAGTATCTTGGATGACTCAAAATCCTGCTTATGCTATGTTGCTACAATCATTGAAAGTATCATTAAATCAAGACGTTAAGAAATATATTTTTTTGGTCATTAATGGCCGGATTTATGAATATTTGATGGATGAATTTGCAAAAGAAGGTATGAAATTTAACCGGGATGAAACGAAACAGCAGATGTTAAGAATCCTGTTTGCCCGGAATCGGTCGCCAAAAGATGAGAGGAACAGACTAGCACGCCAAATTTTCAAAAATTGCTTTCCAACTGTACACCGGATATTTTCTAAAATTAGAGGATCAGAGAAGGGGGATTCATTCCAGAACTTCAAAAGATTTGCTATCCTACTTCAACGGATAGAAAGTTACCTGATGCTTGATGTTATCCTGAAAAGGATTTACAAGGAATTGCCCGGCACGATTGCGGTTACCGTGCATGATTCCATTATGACCGGAGTATTGACAAACAACGTTGAGGCCGTCCGCAAAATAATGATTGAAGAACTGACGTATTTCGTTGGATTTGCACCCAATATTAAGATAGAAGGAATTATTGAGGGAATTAAGGAACATACAATCTATAACCAATATGTTGCTATAACCTCTGTAATTATCAACTAATCAATTAAATGACTAAAAAAATTATAAAACAAAAAAAATCGAAATTTTCCAAAATTCATTTAAAAATCAAGTTTATGAAAACTAAAGTTCAAAAATTCAATGGTTATGTTATCAATTTTAAATGGAGTAAGAATTATGGGTACATTCCAATGGCCGATGACTTACTTAGGGCAGTAGGTTTGCCAAATACCTCAAATCAATTGGATAAATTGTATGATCTTCTAAATACTCATCGGTTTGGTAAAGCGTTGAGGCTTATCTCATATCTTGACGATCTGACTGTAAAAATAGCTCAAAAGCGGCTTATCGACTATCTTCTATTGGATTCAGGGTGTAGAATTACTTGGGGTGGAAAATCCAAAGGATCTGATTTTACTTTTAACCGGGATCTTATTATCGGATTGACTGACGGTGTTTATCATACGAATACAAATTTAGAAATGATCCAGAAGATCAATGAACTAGGATTCCAGATTGTTTAGATTGGAAAGTATGATCAAAAGGAATAGTAGAACGATCTACTGTTCCTTTTTCTGTTTCTTCTCTACTAACATCTTGTCGATATTTCAACTGATTTTTGATATTTCATTCTCCAATTTTTATATCCTGTTTAAGCTTCTGGTTATGTTCCGCTTGTCTTAAATCTTCAAAATCAAGAAACATTTCTATGCTTACAAGCATTTTGGTGCCACCAGTTTCTTCTACCTTTTTTTTAATCAACTGATCTATAAACTTCAATGCTTCTTGCTTCGTCATGGTATTGTCCAATGTCATTAGGTATTCACTATGTTCCTTCCTCTGTTGTAGAATGTATTCCATATTCCGAACAATCTCCATTCTCGTTAATCCTGTTTCCAATTCCAGTTTACTGATCAAGTTCCTAAACTGTTCCAGTGTTATTGGATGTCTATTCGGATTTACCTGATTGTGAGCGTCGAAGTGTTCCTGAATCTGCTTGTCGATCTTGTCCCAATTCTTTGGCGACTTCTGAAATTGTGCCACTGTTTTCATTTTGGCCTCTGTCACTTCCTGATGTGCCTTACTTAGATATTTCTTCATTTTGATTGGTTTTTACAATTTAGTGAAACAAGCTGAACGCGAGGACGGGCAACTCCTCATACAGACCCCTGATAAATCAGAAGCGGCGGCAGCCCTTTCCACTCTTCCGCTCAGCTTTTATTATTACTAGTACCTTTTCAAAACATCAATAAAATAGCCAGACGTGAGGACGGCCACTTCCTCATACAGACCCCCGAAGGAGCGGCAGCAGGCCTTTCTACTCTTACGTCCGGCATTTATTTTTCTTATGGAACAAAGGTAAGCTATTGTGCTGTATTTGAAGTTTTTAATGATAACGCATAACACCTTTTTTTGTGGTCTTATTGTTTTTTCATCCATCCTATTGAATGCTCGAATAGCAAATAATAGCTTGTCGTTTTGAAGGTTGTCATTTTATAAACAAAACAGCTCCCATTGCCGAAATAAACTATTATTGGAAGGTCTTCTTTTTTTTCCCAATCAATATCTAACCATACAAATCTAATTTCTCTCCTTTTGTAATCAACTTCACAACTAAATTTATAACTCTCTACACTAATACCAGTATAATCTATAATATTATACTCGCCATAGTGGCCATTAAAATCACTCCTTTCAAATACAATTTCATGTTTTCCAACAATCCATTTCCCAAGGATCGAAATACGGTGAAAATATTTATTTGCAATCATAACATTAAACCATACAAATACTACATTATAAAAACAGACCATCAAGAATCCTATGAATTCTAAATATGAACCTTCTTCCAAATATGGCTTTACTGCACCGCATCCAAATAACCCAAACGAACACAGCATAAATCCTAAAATATAAATGAACAAACTCTTTTTCTCAAACATCGATTCATTTTCACCATGATCAATCAATCTAATACGATTATCAAACTCTACATTTATTTTAGAAGCAATAAAATAACAGGAAAACCCTGCCAGAATCAAAATAAAGCCTACTATTTTTTCCATTTCATGGTGCCACATACCCTTAATGTTTAGCGTGTTTTTTACTGGTTTATCTCCCATCATCCCGGTCTGGATAATCCTCACTAAGCTGACCCTTTTTCCTCCCTTCCTACTGGCTTATGTTATTATTGATGTTCCTCCAAAATATTAAAAAACAAGCCGGACGTTAGGGCGGCCAATTCCTCATACAGACCCCCGAAGGAGCGGCAGCAGGCCTTTCTACTCTTCCGTCTGGCATTTCTTTTTATAATGACACAAAAGAAACTTTCCTTCCGAATTTGAATAATTTAGAGATAAATAGTTAAACAGGTTCTCATTGAATATTTATTTGTTTTGCCTCTCCAGTTTTTTTGTCAATAACAAGCCCATGTTGATATTCATATCTTCCATTATCCTTATTTACAAAATAGTAGGTTCCACAAAATATCAATCCTACAAGTATAATTGAGAAACAAATCCAGAATGTTGATGTTGGTTTTTTCATGATTTGATTAGGTGTTATAATATGAATTTTATCTTCTTTAATTAATCTGTCTTTTAGTTTATTCATTGCTTGTGCTACCGGAAGCATTTTGTCTAATATTTCAATGATAAAATCGCCATTTGGTCGTTTAACGAAAACCTCATGTTCGTTTGCCAATGTTGGAGTCCTAATTTTGTGATACTGATTATAGATTTTAGTTTTAGCCTTACCAGAATCAAACATTTCTTCACTTGGTTTATCCAATGTCATTTCCCATTCATTGGATCCGTCAGGTAATTCAACCCTTAAATAGTAAACCTGCTTCAGTTGGTAGAATTTCTGAAATTCAGGACCGTAGTTTCCACCTACTAAGTTTAACAATGATGTTTTAACCTCATTGTCAATTTGCTCACCAATGGCTTTAAATGCTATTTGCTGAAGGTATGCTAAAGGGGTCTCAGCAAAGACAGTTCTGCCTTTGGCTCTAATTATTGAATGACAATTTCGTTCATTCCATCCTGGAAATGGTACAAAATATTTATATCGCTTGATCATCACATTTGCTTGAATTTCAGATATGGAGTAACCTTTCTGCCATGCTAATACTATTTCATTTGTTGCACTCTTCATGTTTTTCCAGAATGTAATAACCATTGATTTTGTTGCTATTGCTTCAAATTCATCAACAATTGCCTGAGCAAGTTTTTCTGGATTCTCAATTGTCTTTTTAGAATCAAAATACCTTATCCCTAAATAATCTTTATGTGCCAATTCCACTTCTTTCATTTGTATACTTATAATATCTGCTTTTTCATTAGCTTCTCTCCATTTGTCAAATTCTTTTTCTCGTAGATCTGGATAAAGTTCTAATACATGTTTACAAATGATATAAACAACAATAGCATCTATTTGAAGCCCCATTAATGAAAAAGCCGATACATTACTAATTATTGGCGTAATCCTGTGTTTACTAAAAGATTTAGCCATTACTTTCATCCGCACATGGGCAAGATTCATTTCCTGGGTTAGTTTCATCTGATCCATTACCTTACCGCTAAGCTTATTAACTTTTTCTTCAAGCTTATAACAAGGTAGAAATCGGTATTTTACAAATAATGAATTGATTTTTTGCATTTCTAATATCCTGTCTAATTTCTAATTATTTCTTTTATAATAGGTATTGGCTTGCACTTATTAACATTTTAATTCAATTCCCATTCAAGCTTTGTGTGTTGCCTAATCCTTTCCAACTTATCAATGGTTTCTCTCAGATAATTGGTATACTCAAAGCCTTTATCCTTTGTGATATTTGAGAAATCATCCATCCAGTCGGTTGGTTTTGAAAAGTAGGAGCGAACATTGAAATAATACCCTGTCAGGTTCCGATATTGGTCCTGATGTGAAACTATGTCGGTAACCAAATTAAACGCTGCATAGGCATTTGAACCCAATTCAGTGGTATATCTCGCTGTAAGAATCTTTGTCAGTTCCATCAAGTTTTGAAGTGAATTAATCTTCTTATTTACTTGGTTGTCTTTTGGCAATTCAAGATTGATATTAAGGATTTGGCACACCAAGGCGAACATGAGTTCTTTGGGAACCGGATAATCCCGAAGGCTTACACATTGATCGGCAAACAGGCCGAAAGCCGCCTCAATCTGCTTTGCATCGCTCCTTATTTCCATCTTATTGCTTCGGTTGTGAATGTACTTCAGTTTCATCGTGTCTTTGTTGAACAGCACACCATTAGAACACAATTTCCTAACAAATCCAATTTCAAACGACAATGCCACGGAACGATTGTAACTGTTGGTTGTCCGAAGGAATGGCAACCAGGTTTCCTGATCCCAAACTTTGAAATTAACTGATTCATGGATCAGGTCGATGTGTGCCGAAGCCTTTGAGTTGGGGGCAACCACTTTGTAAGGGATCAATTCATCGGCATTTACCGAAGGATAGATTTGAGCAAAGATTTCTTTGCCCATTTCAACAGCCTTCTGATTGCTGATGAGTTGATAGTTTTTGCTGACAATTGAAATGATCTGACCGTTGGATTGGTTCACAACAGCCCGGTAATCGGGTGTTCCAATCGGCAGGTTGAACAGTGTGTTTGGAAACCTGAAATCGGAATAAACGTCCTGTAATTTCACATTAAACAAGACTTCACTTAGATTATGTGTCGGACTTCTAAAATCAATAGGCTTATTCATGGTTAGTTTGTATTTGGGGTTTAGATTTGATCTTTTCAAAAACAAAGTTCTGCACCTCTTTCCGGGGAATTGCATCCTTCATTAAAATTACAGCTATTTTATCAATATCTTGATTAGTTGTCTCCATATTTTTTTGATTAATACATCAGTAAACATTCATTGCTTTTGTTTCTTCTGTTTATGCACCATTTCACTCAAGCTATACCTAATTTCATCGTCCATTACTTCAAGTCCAACTTTATCTAGAGTGATTCCTACCAAATATTTTTCAGAAAGATTCAACCGGCTTTGATAGATGAGCTTATCCTCATACCGGCAAAAGAATTTGACATCCCATCCATTTTTTTCAGCCTGATTAAGTTTGAATTTAATATCCTCAGCCCGGTAATGTTTAGAGGCATTTTCAAGCCCATCCGTAAAAATGGCAAAGAACACCTGATCGCCGGGTTCGGATAGTTCTGTAATTTTCACAAACGATGCTCCAATGGCATCATACAGGGCAGTGCAACAATCAGGCTGGTAATCGGCATCAGTTAATTTCTTGATTAGATCAACATTCTGGTCAATAAACTTGAAATCAACCGAATCATTAAAAGCACACAGGGTAAGTTTGATGTTTGATTCAGGTTCTTCTTTTTTCAGTTTCAATATCATATCCACCTGCTCATTAAAACTGAGGATAACTTCCTTTTTGAGGTCACTCATTGAACCACTCTGGTCAAGAATTAGAATGTAATGGATCGCATTTTTCATGGTAAAGATTTTAGTATTTACCATTAATGTTGAAAAGATTAAAATGTCACCCTTCCTTTTGGCATTTTTTTGAAGTATTTTTGATTGACACTTCAAATGCTTCAATCATGGACTTAACAAACAATCAATGGGATTTGGCCGATCAGGAATTAAACCACTGGCTAAATGGGGATACAAATAAAAGTCCTATTCCTCTTTCAGAAATATTAAAGTCAGCATACCTTACTTTCCGGCAGAAACAAATTGAGCGATTTAGCCATTTATGCAAACAAGCATTTGAATATTATCAGGTACAGCAAAGAAAAAGAGAGCAGAAATCACTTGAAGACGTACTAAGCATTGGTTTTGACTCACTTATTCACGAAGTGGAGGAAGGATATAATATTCCAATGTTTAGCAAAATTTCCCGCTCTATAAAGGATTTAAATGAATGGACAAGAATAAATAATGACAGAATAATTAATGGTATTACTGACGGTGATCGGGGTATCTTTAATGATTTGTATGAATATGAATTTCCAAAGGTTGTAAAACTGATAATCAACAATTCAGGCAGTGTTGATGCAGCAAAGGATGTGTTTCAAGATGCCTTAGTCATACTCATTGAAAAGGTTTATACCAATAAACTTGATCTGACTTGTACGATAAGTACTTACTTGTATTCTATTTGCCGGTTTTTATGGATGGATCAACTCCGGCAAAACAAAAGAGAAATACCACTTAAAGATGATTATAGCCACCTTTTTGCCGACATAACTATCACAGAGTTTGAAAACACGCCGGATATTTATGAGGATGTAAATAATGCCATTGAAATCCTTGGCGATCCCTGCAAACAATTACTCGAATGTTTCTATTACAAAAATCTTAGTTGGGATGAAATTGCCAGTTCGCTAGGTTATGCCAATGCTGCCAGTGCCAGGAACCAGAAATACAAATGTCTGGAAAGGATTCGGAGTAAGGTGAATTTGGATCAAGTGTAATATTCGTATGTCAATATTTATTCATAGAAGATGATATAATAATCTGAAGCATTCAATGACAATGATGAATAATTTGTAATTGACAGCCTTGGGAGAAAGGCAGTTTTAAGCTTGTGCGAATTTGTGATTTAATATTTTTCAGTTGTCAATTTTCACTAAATATGATCCATTTTCACTCAATTTTTTATCTAAATTTCTCACTTTAAAAACTCGCAAGTAACATTTTAATCACGAAATAATACACAGATATCCAGACGGTTATGTACCTAAACAATCATCTATTTTTATTACATTGTAACCATTGTTACTGATGTTAATTTCAACAGGTTTTTAATGTTATTGTGTTAGTATCACTCACATTATCAAGCCAATACAGTCTTGATATAACTAATTTAGTCTACATGTTATCACAGTATGTTAATAATGTATGGAAGCTTGATTTTTATAACATCGGAATTTCAACCTTTACGTCTATAATAGTGATGTTTAAAAATAAAAACTAAACAGGTTTTGAAGGCGATATTAAAAGGAGTTGTGCAAATGTTGTGCAAATTTGTAATTTAAAAGCCGTAACTGATTGATAATCAATTACGGCTCGTGGGCTGTACTGGATTCGAACCAGTGACCCCTACCCTGTCAAGGTAATGCTCTAAACCAACTGAGCTAACAGCCCTTCTTTTCGAGCCACAAAAATATAAATTTTTCTCTTTCTTTCCTGTTCGGTGAATAAAACATCTAAATTTGAGAATTAAGAAACAGAAGACTACATTTGAATGCTGTTATTTTGGGTTAATCGAAGGTTAATTTGGTTTTTTTATTGATGTTTTAAGTTACTAATTTGTTTCAGATGAATACAGTACATCGTTGCCTGGTGATTTTGATCGGTTGGTATTCATTAGGATTGGAGCTTAATGCCAAACCCAATGATGAAACGCTGCTGAACCAATACGACGAAACCATTTTTGTAATCTCGAATTTCTCAGGAGTAGATGCCAACCTGAACGAACCCAAATCAATTCAGGAACTACTTGACGAAAACATCGGAGGGTTCCGTTTTTATCTGGAATGGGAAAAGCAGCAAAACCAACTGATGATCAAAAAAGCCGATGGAAATTCCATCTCGTTCAGGCAAACCATTCATGAAATTAAAAATTTTCTCGAAAATAAACCTGAAAAAATTTTCACCCTTTTTCTTGATTTCAGCACTAATGTAAATGAACTTCAGGATATTTTCCTGGAAACGGGTATCAGCCAGTACCTCTATTCTTACGATACCAAAGAAGGTTGGCCTCCTTTAAAGACAATGATGGTGGAGAATAAAAGACTGGTTGTTTTTTCGATGCAGGAGCACAGAAATAGTCCCGACTGGCTTCTATATGTTTGGAATCATGCGGTAGAACCCTATTTTTCGATTTGGGAAGCGCCGGTTTTTAAAGGTGAATTTCTGAAAGGCGATCCTAAAAATAGTTTACTCATTTACAATGATTACAATTTCCCCCAAAAATCAGAAGCACCTAAAAACCTTAAATTCGATACGAATCAGAATCCTTACCTGATTGAGCATGTCAAAAACACCTGGACCAATACAGGTAAAACTCCAAATTTCATTATGCTCGACCGGTATGAAAACTGGATTCTTGGGGTGATCTCCTATCTGAGAGGCTTTAAAATTATCAAAGGGACAGTTTCATACAATACGCAGGTGCTCGACTATGTGAACTGGGCAAAAACCGGAAGCCTAACAAGTGGAAAGTATTCTTTTCCTGTTGGCCCGGGAGATAATATGGTTCTGACACCGAGCAGCCCCGGATTTCGTTTTACCCCGGAAACCGTAGCTTTTAATGAGCCTAAACAGAATATCGTTCAGCACTTTGTTGCTACTCATCTTCAAATTACCGATAACCTTGAAGGCCATTACACCTTTGCAAAGGAAAGTCACGATTACAGCATCAACGGTTTTGTCGGAAAACCGCAGAATGTGCAGTTTGCCGATGATTCAGTCCGATCCTCAGTAGCGCTTTTTGGCGAAAACAGCTTCATTGTTTTGCCCGGCGCTGAAGAATTTAAGATCAGGGACCACGATTTTTCAGTGGCAGCCTGGATAAAAATTAAGGAATATCTGCCCAATAGGAGAGACTATTGCATCATTGGAACAAAGAATAATTCCTATCAGCAAGGTATTCACCTGCTGATCAGGGACCAAAAACCCTATTTCGGTTTTTACAGCAACGACCTGCAGGGCAAAACGATACTTGCACCAGACCGATGGTATCATCTGGTCTGGAGGTATAACAAGTTAAGCGGAGAACAGGCTATTTTCCTGGATGGAAAATTGGATAGCCGTTCGTTGGGTCATCCCGCTTATAAAGGACGCGATAACCTGTACATCGGTGTTGCCGGGTTCAACTGGCCGTCGGACATGAATGGTGCAATTGATAATCTGAGTATATGGTCAAGAGCCCTGGGCGAAGAAGAAATCTGGCAACTGAACAAGGAAGTGATTGAAATAGTACCCATTAAAAATATCTTTATTCTTTATCCGGTTTTATCCTGGTCGGTAATAATTTTAATAGTATTGTCCCTGCTATCAGCGTTGTTTTTCAAATTTAAACACCATTTAAAAAGTCAACCTTCCGCTGCAGAAAAAATCAGAAAAATTGATCAGGCTATTATCCGGAAACCTGAGTCGAATTACATACAGCTTTTTGGCGATTTTAAAGTACTCGACAAACACGGAAACGAAATTACCAGCTTGTTTACCCCCAAACTTAAAAAGCTGTTCCTGATCATACTTCTCTATTCTCAGCGTAATAAAAATGGCATTTCGACTCAGGAACTAACTGAAATTCTTTGGCAAGGACATTCCTCACAAAGCGCTAAAAACAGCCGGGGAGTTACTATCCGCAAGTTGCGCCTGATTCTGGAATCGCTTGATTCAGTTCAGATCAATTTTCATATAGACCGCTGGGCAATGTCTTTTAACGGTCCGGTTTACTGCGACTATGTGGAGTGCTTAAAGCTCCTGAAAAGGGAAAAAATTCATGACACCAATTTTAACCTGAACTTTTACCATATTATTCAGGAGGGAGAACTTTTCAAAGGCGAATCTTACGATTGGCTCGACGACTTCAAAGGATTTGTCGGAAACAATATTGTTGACATTCTTCTGAAGTTTATCAGCGAATTAACTATTGAACAGGATAACGAATTAATCCTGAAACTTACCGATCGCATTCTTGAAACCGATCCGGTAAATGACCAGGCTCTGGCTTATAAACTGAAAGTCTTGAACAGGCAGAATAATTATAACCTGGCCAAATTTACTTTCGAACGCTTCTGTACCCTGTACGAAGAGATGTACGGCGAAAAATTTGCATCCAAATTTGATGATTTACTGGCGTCCTGAAAAACATGTTTTCAAACAGGGTTGATGGCTCTGGTATAAACGAATAGTCGCTTATAATCAGGAGATTCGCCTTTTTATGAGTTCTGTTTTAGGAATATATTAACCCGTAAATAACCTTACCTTAATCCGACTTTAAACTCCAGCTAAAATACCGCTAAGTGCACTTAACTAACTTTGATTTTTAATTTGGTCCAACATTTTTTTCCCCGCTGTTGAAAAACCACAGTAAGCGATTTATTCAGTTCGTAAAAATGAAGTTTTGGAAATCCTTTCATAGCATCCTGTCGGTTAAAAGATTTTTACTTTTAGCAATTCTTGCCGGAATTTCTGCAGGTATTATTTTTGTGATTGCAGGTAACAAAACAGTTAAATATACTTCAACCGACAAATACTGTGCATCCTGTCATGTTCATCCTCATGCCGAACAAAGCTGGAAACTTTCGAAACACTACGATAATGATGCCGGAATTATTATTCATTGTGTAGATTGCCACCTTCCGCCCGAAGGACATGGAATGCTTTTTGCCAAAGCAAAGCATGGCGCGACCGATGTGTATGGCATACTCTTTAAAGATTCGAGCGAATTCAACTGGCTGGCAAAACGTAAACTCGAAAAGGCCAGAAAATTTGTATATGTAGAGTCGTGCGTCAAATGCCATCAGAATCTTTTTCCAAAAACGCTTACAGTTGAAGGCGAAAATGCCCATTTAAGTTTTCTGACCAGCAAGGCTGAAGTTAGTTGCCTGAATTGTCACCTTGATGTCGGGCATTTCGACCCCAACTTCAAACATGAACACAATAAGAACTTTGGAGTAACAGCTACCCAAAGTACCCAACTATTTACAGAATCAACTTTTGTAACCAACTTTGTCAATTTCACTGAGAAAATCCCAGGGACAAATGTCACTTTTGAAATGGTTGCCATTCCCGGCGGACAATTTCTGATGGGAAGCCCAAAAAACGAAAAGCTCCGGAAACCAGACGAAGGGCCCGTACATTCGGTAAAACTTTCACGGTTCTTCATGGCAAAAATAGAAGTAAGTTGGGACGAGTACCTGGAGTTCTTTAAGGCAACTTCGTCTCAGGGCCGGAAAGAAGCTGAAGAAAACAAAAATGTGGATGCTATATCCGGACCAACTCCACCATGGGGAGCTCCCGATCAGGGATGGGGAAAAGGCACTCGTCCGGCGATCACGATGACCTGGAAAGCTGCAAATACCTATTGCCAATGGCTCACCAAAGTTACGGGCAAAAAATACCGCCTTCCGACCGAGGCTGAATGGGAATACGCAGCGCGCGGAGGTTCAAAAGCACCGTATTTCTTTGAAGGGGATGCCAGGCAATATACTTCCGCAGGATTTTTCAAAAAAATACTTGGAGCAGATACTGCAACCATACAGTCGTATGCAGTGTATAAGGAAAACAGTCAATCACAAGCTATGGAGCCAGCTTCAGTGAAGGCAAATCCATTCGGACTTAAAAATATGTTGGGAAATGTCTATGAATTCTGTTCCGATTTTTATTCGCCTGTAGCCTATCAGGCATACCAAAAGGGAGTTGTTAATCCAAAAGGTCCGAAGAAAGGCCAGGAACATGTAATCAGGGGAGGTTCGTATAAAAGCGATGCCAAAGATTTAAGAAGTGCAGCCCGTGACTTTACCAAAACCAAGGCCTGGCTGGTAACTGATCCACAAATGCCTAAAAGCGTTTGGTGGTATTCTGATAGCAACGATGTTGGATTTAGGGTCGTTTGCGAAGTTGATAAAAATATCAAATAGAAATTTTACTGCAATGGAAAACAATACAGATAAAAGTGGCATAAACCGAAGAAGATTTCTCGGATCAACCGCCTTGGCCGGCATCGGATTGTTGGGAGCCAGCGCCCTGATTTCGGGTTGCAAAGACGTAAAGGATGCTAAGGCTCTTGGCTTGCCTCCAATCCTGAAGGGAGCCCCCAAAGGGAAAAAACTTCGGGCAGGACTGATCGGTTGTGGTAACCGCGGAACCGGAGCCGCTTTGAACTTCATCAGCGCCGGACCTGATTTGCATATTGTTGCCCTGTCCGATGTATTTCAGGACCGAATTGATGCTACCCGTGAACGCTTTTCTAAACTAAAAATGGAAATTCCGGCAGAAAATTGCTTCTCCGGCTTTGACGGCTATAAAAAACTAATGGCTTTACCCGATTTGGATGTCGTCCTTCTGGCCACTCCTCCGCAATTCCGTCCCGAACATTTTAAAGAAGCAGTGCTTCAAAACAAACATGTTTTCATGGAAAAACCTGTTGCAGTTGATCCGGTTGGCATTCGTTCTGTGATTGCAAGCGCAAAAAAAGCACAGGCTGTTGGCCTGAATGTAGTGACCGGAACTCAGCGCCGCCATCAGCAGGATTACATTGAAACCTATCAGCAGATTGCAAACGGTGCAATCGGGAAACTGGTATCTGCCCGGGCATTCTGGAACCAGAACCACGTTTGGTTCCGCACCCGCGAGGAAGGCTGGGACGATATGACTTATATGCTCCGCAACTGGAATAACTTCGTTTGGTTGTGTGGCGATCATATTTTAGATACTCATGTTCATAACATTGATGTGATCAACTGGTTTCTGGGCAAACAGCCTGAAAGCGCTATAGGATATGGTGGCCGTGCCCGCCGTTTGACAGGCGACCAGTACGACTTCTTTAGTATTGATTTTGATTACGGCGGTGGCATTTTCTCTCACAGCATGTGCCGTCAGATTGACAATTGTGCCAACGGAACCGGTGAATTCATTATGGGTACCGAAGGTTATACCAATTGTGCCAATACCATTTGGAATCTGGATGGTGCGGTAAAATGGCAGTTTAAATATCCCAAAGATGAAAATGACAACGAGACCAACCACCTGAAAATTCCGGCATACGTTCAGGAACATATGCATTTGGTATATGCAATACGTACCGGAGAGTACGTCAATCAGGCAGAAGAGACAGCCCTGTCAACCCTTACCGCTATTATGGCGCGAACAGCAGCCTATACCGGGAAAAAAGTTACCTGGGAAGAAATCTATAAATCAGACATGGATCTGGGACCTAAAGAAATCGCCTTTGGTCCTGTTGACATGCAGTTTGAAGTTCCGGTTCCGGGAACAGCGCATAAGGCATAAAGGCCCAAAGCCTCCCCCAACCCCTCCGAAGGAGGGGAGTTTGGAAACTGAGGGCAATGAAGGATTGCAAATGAAAAATAAATTAGCACATTAAATTAATAGGATTTCGAATTTATATTATAAACTAACAAATTCCGGTTTTTTCGCCCCTCCTTCGGAGGGGTTGGGGGAGGCTGGAGTTTTAACTAAATCTATCATGGACCACAAAAGCTCACGCAGATTGTTCCTCCGGAACTCGCTTTCAGCAGTAGCCGGAACCATTATTCTTCCTCATATCATTCCATCTTCGGCCTTAGGAATGAATGGCTTTCTCCCTCCCAGCGACCGGATTGTCATGGGATCAATCGGAGTTGGTTCACAAGGTGTTAGTAACATGAAAGGTTTCCTCCCATTTAAGGAAGTTCAGTTGGTATCCATGTGCGATGTAGATTCCGGCCATCTGGGAAAAGCATCTGCAATTGTGAATCAATATTATAAAAACACCGATTGCCGCACCTATAAGGATTACCGTGTATTTCTTGAAAAAGAAAAGCTGGATGCAGTCTGCATTTCGGTACCCGATCATTGGCATAGTATTGCCTATGTTGCCTCAGCGAACAAAAAACTGGACATTTACGGTGAAAAACCTTTGGCCAGAAGCATTGGTGAAGGCCAGCAGATTGTAAAAGCCGTTCAGAAAAATAACATTGTTTGGCAAACAGGAAGCTGGCAGCGCTCAGTTGCGAATTTTCACAAAGGCGCTGAATTGGTTTTTAATGGAAGGCTTGGGAAAGTTGATCATGTGGAAGTTGGTTTGCCTAATGCAACTAAACTGATAGGTATGCCACCGATAAAACCAGTGCCGGCAGAACTCGACTGGGACTTTTGGCTTGGATCAGCGCCCAAAGTGGAATACCGGGGAGTTTGTCACTGGAACTGGAGATGGATTCTGGACTATTCGGGAGGTCAGTTAACCGACTGGGCCGGTCACCACATTGACATTGCCCATTGGGGGCTTGGACTCGACCGCACCGGACCAATTGAGGTTTCGGGTGAAGGGATTTATCCACCTTCAGGAGAATTGTATAATGTGCCGATGGAATACGATTTCAACTGCAAATACAAATCAGGAGTTGTGATTCGTGTAGCCAACGCAGCCCGGTTACCTCATGGAATGGGCGTTACCTGGTATGGCGAAAATGGCTGGATACACGTTGACCGTGGCGATAAAATTACAGCTTCCAAACCCGAACTTATTTCTGAAGAACTTGGAGCCAACAAAAAAGCGCTTTATAAAAGCGACAATCATATCGGCAATTTCCTCGAATGTATCCGAACCCGTAAAGAAACCATTACTCCGGCTGAAGTTGCTCACCGTTCAATTTCAGTGGGGCTTCTGGGCGAAATTGCCATGACAACCAAACAGAAAATACAATGGGATCCGGTAAAGGAAAAGATCATCAATAATGTCGAAGCCAACAAAATGCTGATGAGGCCATTCCGCGCTCCATGGAAAATACCGGCCATTTAAACTGAACCCTAAATCCGAATCCTCACTTTTCATCCGAAAAACAGGGATTCTTTCCTATACCAACTGAAAGCTGTCAGCAAAGGGAAACTTCTTTTCCTGAACTGGCAGCTTTTTATTACACCTTTGCTACTTGCCTTCAAAATCCATATCTTTAAACCATGCTTAATCCTGATATTTAAAGTACGCATAAATAAACAAAAAAATGTTTTCACTGATAATTCCGGTTTATAACGAAGAAGGTCTGATCGGCGAACTGGCTGCCCGCTCAATTAAAGCAGTCGAATCCTTCACGACTCACTATGAGATTTTATTTATAAACGATGGAAGTACCGATTCGACTCTTGAGAAACTAATTGAGGTACGTAAGCATCATTCAGGAATAAAGATTATTGATCTTTCGAAAAATTTCGGGCATCAGGCCGCATTCACCGCCGGATTGGAATTGGCAATGGGTAATTACGTGGCCATGATGGACGGCGATCTTCAGGACCCGCCTGAATTGCTGTCAGAAATGTACCGGATGATCAAAGATGAAGGATATGACATTGTCAGCGGGAAGCGCAAAGGCCGGAAAGGTACACGGCTTCGGCTTGCAACCAATCTTTTTCATATCTTTTTTAAAAAAATTGCCGGAATTGACGACATGGAAAATTCGGGCAACTTCTCCATCATGAACCGGGCAGCCGTAAATGCTTTGGTTCAGATGAAAGAATCTATCCGTTACCTGCCCGGAATGCGTTCTTATATCGGTTTCAGGCAAGGCTACATCGAATACATACGTGATGACCGCATGGGAGGTGAACCAAAAATGACTCTATCGAAACTCGTAGTTTTAGGAGCCGATGCCATTTTCTCATTCTCAAAATTCCCCATTAAAGTCTGCCTTTTTCTTGGTACCATTGGAACCATCGTTTTCTTTTTTGCCGGTATTTATGCCCTGGTAGATAAGTTTTTTGGTTTAGCAATATTGGGATGGTCGTCAACGGTTTTGAGTATCTATTTCCTTGGATCAATTCAACTTATTTTTTTGGGAGTTGTAGGCGAATATGTGTACCGCATCTACAAGGAATCTCAAAACAGGCCCATTTACCTCGTGAAGAAATTTTACGATGCTGAAAATGAATAATGATTGAAAATAAACAGAAAATAATTTTCTATTTACTTGCTGTATTCATGTTGGCAGCAATGCTTTTAATCAGTCGGGATGCCGGCATTTCGGGCGACGAAGAAGTTCATTACAAACATTCTGAAATGGTTTATAAGTATTTCAGTACGCTTGGCAAGGATCAGTCTTCGCTCAACACTCCAAAAACTCATCTTAAGTATTACGGACAAACGTTTGATAATCTGGGTACCGGTCTGATTCATCTGTTCGGAATCAGGGATATCTACGCGTTCAGGCACCTGATGTGCAGCTTTGCCGGATGGCTGACCATTGTGGTAACGGCTCTGTTTGCCGCCTATTTCTCAGGATTTGGGGCTGCAATCCTGGTTCTGATCCTGTTTGCGGTTTCACCCGGATTCATGGGCCATGCTCAAAATAACCTGAAAGATATTCCATTTGCATTGGCTTATATTTCCAGCGTTTACTTTTCGTTAAAACTTGTTTTTTCTGAAACAAAACCTTCGCGGCAAACGATAATTCTCCTGATTCTAAGCATTGGCCTTTCCATTGGAATTCGGGCGGGCGGACTTTTAGTGCTTTTTTATCTGGGCTTTTTTATGCTTCTGAAAATCGGTTCGGATTGGTTCACCAATAAAAAGCGGCATGATCAACTTCTGAAAAAGCGGTTGATTTTGTTGGTTGGAATATCTCTTGCCGGCTATCTGGCAGGTTTAATTTCCTGGCCATACGCCTTGCAAAATCCAGTGATAAATCCGTGGAAATCGTATCAGGTAATGATTCATTTCCCAACAACAGTCAGGCAAATATTCGAAGGGCAATTTAATTGGTCCGACTTTCATCCCTGGTATTACCTGCCTAAATACATGGCAATTACTATCCCCATAGTTGTCTTTTCAGGAATTGTTGCTTTTCTACTGAATTCAAATAAAAAATATAACGCAACCCAGAAGGTTCAACTGCTTCTTCTGGCTTTTACGATTCTATTTCCCATTGTTTATGTGATCCTCAAAAATTCCAATTTATATGGCTCCTGGCGGCATTTTCTGTTTATTTATCCTGGTATAATACTGATTTCAGCTCTCGGGATACATGCCTTTTTCGCAAGGTTTACACAACAATTAATCCGCATTCCGGCCATTCTGCTACTTCTGGCTTTGACTATTCACCCGGTCCGGTTTATGGCTTCCAACCATCCGTATTATTACCTGTACTACAATCAAATAGCTGGAGGACTGAAAGGCGCCTATGGTAATTACGAAACCGATTACTACTACCACTCTATGCGCGATGGGGCTGAATGGCTTCTGGAATACCTGAAAAATAAACCGGATACGGGCAAAACTATTGTTGGAGGCAATTTCCCAATCCAATGGTCTTTCAGGAAAGATCCAGCGGTAGAATTTGTGTATTTTCCCTACCAGCGCAGAAGTGAATACAATTGGGATTATGCGATTATTGCCAACAGTTATATTCCGCCCTTTCAATTGAAGAACCATATTTGGCCGCCGAAAAATACCATTCATACTGTTTTTGTTGACGGAATTCCAATTTGTGCTGTCGTTGAACGGGTTACCAAAGATGATTTTCGGGGAATTCAGGAGCTTAAAAATGGCGATCATATTAAATCTGCGTTGTTATTTCAAAAAGTAATTGAACTTGACCAGCAAAATGAACTGATCTGTTATAAATTTGCAGAGTCGTTGATCGGTTTAGGTGATGAGGAGCGGGCAAGGCAAATGCTTAAAAGAAGTTTGGAAATTAATCCGGATTACGAACAGGCATTGATCCTGATGGGCGATTTGGCAATCAAAAACAAGAATTTAGGCGATGCCGCCAATTATTACCAAAAAGCTATTCAGGCAAACCGGAAGTACTTCAGTGTTTACCCGAAACTTGCCGGTATTTGGGCTGAATCAAATGTAGAAAAGGCCCGCGAGGTACTTCAGGATTGCCTGAATTTAAATCCACGGTACAAACCGGCGCTGGAAGCTCTGGCAGAAACGTACCGGAAAACCGATCCTGAAACAGCGGCAAAGTACGACAAGATGATCAATAAATTAAAATAACATTTAAAATTCAAAAAATGAAAAAATTACTGATGGTGGTCCTATTTGGCCTGGTGATATTCGGAGGCAATAATGTATTTGCCCAACAAGACTCGATTCCACAAGATTCGGCTCAGATTGCAGAAGCACCAGAAGATACGATTTCGATTGATAACCTGGATCCGGCGGTTTATTATGAAGAAGAAGCAACTAATAAATCCTCAAATACGATTACCTACGCCATTATTGGTGGTATTGTGGTTATTGGTGGTGCAGCATTCTATTTTATGCGTAAAAAGAAAAACTAGGAAATTAATGCCATGTTCCGGATATGAATAGGTAAGCTTTATTTCAATTTGTTATTTTTCAGGTGTCGGTCTTTGTCGCGGCTTGTCTTTTTTTCGATGTTTTTCAGAAAGGCATCATTCAGATCAACTCCGGTTTGGTTGGCCAGACAGATCAATACCCACAACACATCGGCCATTTCATCGGCTAAAAGCCCCCTCCCAGCCTCTGCCGTGAGGGGAGCAGCCTCATCGGCACGGTATGACTGATCGCCAAATTGCCGGGCAAAATGCCTCGCCAGTTCACCTACTTCTTCTGTAAGGATAGTCATATTGGTCAGTTCGCTGAAATAGCGCACTCCTATGGTTTTAATCCATTGGTCAACCATTTGCTGGGCTTCGGGAAGGGTGACTTCGTTAGGGTTCATAGCTTAAGATTAGGCATTAAAATTAAAAACAGTCATTTGTGGTCATTTGTTTCACGTCATTAATAGTCATTTGCTTAGCTGTTGATTGTTGATTTTTACTATCAATGACTACGAATGACAATTGAATGACCACTAATGACTAGAAATCCCGGGCTTTTGAATCCAGAATAATCGTCACCGGGCCGTCATTAACCAGCGAAACTTCCATGTGGGCGCCGAAGATACCGGTTCCGACCTTTTTCTGTCCAAGTACTTTTTTGAATTCATCCACCAGTTGCTCATAAAGCGGAATTGCCGTTTCAGGGCGTGCCGCCCGGATGTACGACGGGCGGTTTCCTTTTTTGGTTGATGCATGTAAGGTGAACTGGCTCACCACGATCATTTTTCCGCCAATTTCCTGAACATCCAGGTTCATCACCCCTTCCGAATCGTTAAAAATGCGGAGTTGGCAGGTCTTTTTTACCAGCCAGTTAATGTCTTCAGTCGTGTCAGTTTCTTCAATTCCAATCAGAATCAACAGTCCGGTTTCTATTTCAGCAACAACAAATTCTTCCACTTTCACTGAAGCAGAACTCACGCGTTGAATAACAAACCTCATAACAATAATTTTTAAGCAAGATAGGAAAAATGAACTGGACAATTAAACTTTGACTTGCTTATCTTGTTTAAGTTTGCTTCTCAATAATTAAACAAGATTCAATAAATTGATTATAATTATGCAAAAGGTTCTTTATCTATTTTTTCTGCTTCTGGCTTATCCTTCTCATAGTTGGGCACAGCAGGCATCGGTGAAAGGAAGAGTTATTGACGCTCTGAGCAATGAACCTATGCCTTTTGTAAATGTAATTGTTTCGGGTTCAACAACCGGAACAGTAACCGATACGGATGGAAACTTCAGCATGACGGGTCTTTCGCCCGGATTCATCCGCCTTCAGGCATCTTTTGTGGGATACCATCAGGCTCTTTCATCGGAATTCGAAATAAACAATGCCAGGGTTGCATTCGTTGAAATTAGAATGGAACAAAGCGATACACAGATTGATGAAGTGGTTGTGACCACGTCGCCATTCCGGAAAACTGAGGAAAGCCCGGTTTCACTGAAAACCATTGGTATTGCCGAAATTGAAAAAAGTCCGGGTGCTAACCGCGATATTTCCAAGGTTATTCAGTCGTATGCCGGGGTTTTATCATCTCCATCTTTCCGGAACGACATCATTATTCGTGGAGGCGGGCCGTCGGAAAGCCGTTTTTACCTCGATGGCGTTGAGGTTCCGAACATCAACCATTTTGCCACGCAGGGCGCTTCCGGCGGAGCAGTTGGTATCCTGAATGCCGACCTGATCCGCGAAGTGAATTACTATTCCGGAGCGTTTCCCTCCAATCGTGGCAATGCTTTGAGCGGAGTTTTTGAGTTTGCACAGGTTGATGGAAATTCGGATAAACTAAAATTCAAGGGAAGTCTCGGTGCTTCCGAAGTTTCGGCAACAGTGGATGGCCCATTGAGCGACAAAACAACTTTCATCGTTTCGGCGCGGCGTTCGTACCTGAAATTGCTTTTTACGGCGCTGAAGCTGCCATTTCTGCCCACATTCAACGACATGCAATTTAAAGTCAGAACACGCTTCAACGCAAAAAATGAACTCACTTTTATCGGATTAGGCGCCATAGATCAGAATGAATTGAACCTGGATATTAAAAATCCGGACGATCAGCAGAAGTATATTTTAAGCCAGTTACCGGTGAACAACCAGTGGAGTTACACGCTGGGAGCGGTTTACAAGCACTTCAGGAAAAACAGTTACCAGGCGCTGGTTGTCAGTCGCAGTCAGCTTAACAACACCACAACCAAATATTTGGAAAACGATGAAAGCTCTCCGGGCAACAAAATACTGGATTATACTTCGCAAGAACTGGAAAACAAAATCAGGTTCGAAAACAACATGCGGATGGATGGTTTTAAGGCGAATTTGGGTTTGAATATCGATTTTGTCAGGTACAGCAATACCACTCTGCAGAAGCGTTTTTACGACGGAAATATCCTGAATGTGAATTACGATACGGAACTGAATCTGGTCAAATACGGTGTTTTCGGGCAGATCAGCCATGAGTTTCTGGCCAGTCGGCTGACTCTTTCTGCTGGTTTCAGGATGGATGCAAACAATTATTCATTAGGAATGAATAATCCGCTGAAACAGTTTTCACCTCGTATTTCGGCATCTTATCAATTGACACCGGAATGGAGCCTAAACCTGAACACAGGCCGCTATTTTCAATTGCCGGCTTATACCACGCTTGGGTACCGGCAAAACAACGAGCTGGTGAATAAGAACAACCAGTTAAAATACCTTTCGGTTGACCACTTTATTGGCGGACTGGAATTTAAACCGGTTTCGGCCATGCAGTTTTCGCTCGAAGGTTTTCTCAAGAACTACCGGAATTATCCCTTCTCGGTAAAAGACCGGATTTCGTTGGCCAACAAAGGCGCCGATTATGGTGTGATTGGCGACGAGGAAGTGACTTCGACTTCGAAAGGAAGAGCTTACGGGGCCGAGTTTCAGGCGCGAATCAGTTCATCAAAAGGATATAACCTGAATTTATCATACACACTGGTTCGAAGCGAATTTCAGGATGGCAAAGCAAACTATTTCGTTTCGGCCTGGGACAGCAAACACATTTTGAGCCTCACCGGAAGCGCAGCACTGAAAAGAAGCTGGCAGCTTGGAACCCGTTTCAGGTTTGTAGGCGGATTGCCATTTACACCTTTCGATCTGAACCGTTCATCGTTGATTTCGGCATGGAACCTGACAGGCGGGCCGTATCTGGATAATTCACGCCTGAATTCCAATCGTTTCGGCGTTTTTCATCAGCTCGATGTCCGGATTGATAAATCGTATTACCTGAAACGAATGACGTTGAAGTTTTATCTCGATATACAAAACCTGTATAATTATCAGTCACAATCACAGGACATTGTTTTGCGCGAAGTTGGTTTAAATGGAAGTTTTCTGACTACCGACAACGGAACCCGTTATGTGCTTCGAAGCGTGAAAAATACTTCAGGAACAGTTTTGCCAACCATTGGGGTACAGGTGGAATTCTAACCACATTTCTTACTTTTGTTCGTATGATCACACTTGGTATCAATCAATCAAATACCGATCCGTATTTTAACCTGGCGGCCGAAGAGTATTTCCTGAAGAATTTTCAGGAAGATTTTTTTGTGCTGTGGCGCAGTTGGCCTTCAGTGGTGGTAGGTAAACACCAGAATGCGCTGGCCGAAATCAATCACGAATTTGTGCGGGAAAATCAAATACCAGTTGCGCGTCGGCTTTCGGGTGGAGGAACCGTTTTTCACGATCCGGGGAATGTGAATTTTACGTTTATCCGGAATGTGGAAAAGATTTCGGAAATCAACTTTAAGGTTTTTACAATTCCCGTAATTGAGGCTTTGAAAAAACTGGGTATTGAGGCATACACTACAGGCAGAAACGATTTACAGATTGATGGAAAAAAAATCTCAGGAAACGCCGAGCATATTCATCGGAATCGGGTGCTGCACCACGGAACTCTGCTGTTCGACAGCCACTTGGAAGCCCTGAAAGGCGCGCTGAAAGTGGATTTATCGAAGTTCGAAGACAAAGCCGTGCAAAGTAACCGCAGCGAAGTAACTAATATTGCCAATTACCTTCCAAACCCGATATCCGTTGAGGAATTTACCGGTTTTCTGTTCAATGAAATCTGCCAGAACTATCCGGCTTTTCAGGTTTACAAACCAACGCCTGAAGATATTGAAGCCATTGAAAAACTTTCCATCGAAAAATATCAAACCTGGGACTGGATTTTTGGGTATTCACCCCGATACCGTTTTACAAACAAGCTGGAAACCGAAAGTGGCGAACTCCAGATCAGTTTGCTGGTGGAGAAAGGACTGATTACCGAAGCTTTAATTACTGGTGCAATTCCGGCTGAAATCAGCCAAAAAATTGCCGAAATGTTATTGGGATGCCGACATGATCTTGAGGTGATTACAAATTTGCTTCCCTTACTAAATGAAGAAATTAACGAGAATGGAATATCAACAGAGGAACTAATGAAAGGAATGTTTTGATTTTAATGCGAACTCAATCTTTAAAATTTTTAAATTTGAATGGGCCATTTACGGCATATTTGCAAGATCCCTCTCCATCATTTAGCTGGACTCATGCATTTAAGTACCCAAACCCGGACTACTGGGACCGCAGTTTACCCAAATCTACTGTTCGGTTTTTGACCATGTATTACCATATTTCAAGCGGTATAGAATCGGAGGAGTATATCCGAAACAACAATCATCAGGATTATCCGGGAATGTTTATGGAAAAAATGGACGTTAGCCGGTTAGGCATACTAATCAGAAGGAAATAAATTGCTTAATACATTTCCTGCCATTTTTTTCAGTAACTCATATCATCCAGAACAACCTTTCCTCTGAATGTTCTGAAAAGAAAAAGTGTGTAAAGCAATACCAGGGGCGCTCCGATCATCACAAAAGTCAGGATGATACCTAATGATTTTGGAGATGCGGCACTATTGCTTATGGTCAGAGAAAAAGCACTATCAATAGTTGAAATCAAAATATTTGGATACAGGCCAATAGCAATAGTAACCAGCAATAATGACGTTAAAGTAGCCGAAGTTAAAAAAGCCAGCCAGTATTTTTTCTTAACAATTAACCGTCTCTCGTTCAGTAATAACAATAACGTAACTACAGGAATCAGGAACAAAATGGGCATTTCCTTAAATTCTTCGGCAGCATGAGGAACATAAACGAGTGTTGCAATTGACAATGTAACGTAGCAGATAGTAAATAACAACCCGGCAATTTTGGAAATATCTGCAAGTCTGTCGGATAATTTTTCGTCGGTTTTCATTACCAGGTAAACCGAACCGTGCAGGGCAAAAAGCGCCACTACAGTCAGGCCTGTAAGAAGCGCATAAGGATTGAAAATATCCAGAAGGTTGCCCTTGAAAATCATATTCCCGTCAATCGCAATTCCGCGAACAACATTTCCAAGCACTACCCCAAGTGTAAAGCCAACCAGCGTGCTCGACACAGAATACGTGATGTCCCAAAGTTTTCGCCACCAAAGCATCGTCTCTTTACTGCGAAACTCAATAGCTATGGCCCTTAAAATCAGGAAAACAAGGAATAAAATAAATGGCGTATAAAAGGCTGAGAGTAGTGTCGCATATACTTTAGGGAAACCGGCAAAGAGTGTTCCTCCACCAATAACCAGCCATACTTCGTTGCCGTCCCATACCGGCCCAATGGCATTGAGGGCTTTTCGCCTGCTTTGTTCTTCCTTCAGAAACAGGTGAACGGTGCCAGCGCCAAGATCGAATCCATCCAGAATTGCATATCCGCTGAATACAGCTCCTACTACCAAAAACATCCATGTTCCCAGTTCTATCGTTAAAAATGTTTCCATCATTGTGCAGTTAAGTTTGGTTGAGTATGTCCATTTTTTGTTTCGGCGATATCTAACCCATGCTGTATTTTTTTATTCAGCAGATAGATAAACAAAATGAATAAGATGACATAGAGCAGAGTAAATAAGATAAGCGAGAACAAAACCTGCTCTGCTCTTACATTCTCCGACAAGGCATCAGACGTTCGCAAAAGACCATAAACCACCCATGGCTGCCGGCCTGCTTCGGCCGAGTACCAGCCAACCTGATTGGCTATCTGCGGAAGCAGGACCGAAAAGCTGAATACGATCATGAGCCATCGTTGTTTAAACAGTTTTCCTTTCCACCATAAAAAGAGCGAAAACAGCGTCAGTCCAATAAGCAGCATGCCAATTAAAATCATCAGGTGATAAGTCTGAAAAATAAAGTTAACCTGACCAGGCCGGTCGTTTTTATCGAAAGCGTTGAGTCCGGTAACTGGAGTTGTAAAGTCCTGGTGAAGCAGGTAAGTCAGGCCTTTTGGAATTTTCAGGCCGGTGACTGTTTGTTTCGCATCATTGACCCAACCGAACAGGTACATATCTGCGACGGCCAGACTATCATAGTGACCTTCGAAGGAAGCAAGTTTGGCGGGTTGGTTTATTGCAACTCCATTTGCTGAATCATGGCCTGTGACCAATTGTGCAAGCGCCGAAATACCTGCAATTACCAGAATAATGCCAAATGCCTTCTTCGATTGCTCCACAAACCGGTTTTTCAGGATATAATAAGCATGCACACTCAGGACTAAAAAAGTGCCAGCCAGGAAAGCTCCAATCCAGACATGCACAATCCTGTCAACTGACGATGGATTGAAAACCATTGCCCAGAAATCGGTGATTTCGGCCCGTGCAGTCATTCCTTCGCCAACAATTTTATAACCTGCCGGGGTTTGCTGCCACGAGTTGGCAACAACTATCCAAATGGCTGAAAACATGGAACCCAGCGTTACCATGATGGTCGAGAAAAAATGAACCCTGGGGCTAACTTTATTCCAGCCAAAAAGTAAAATCCCAAGAAAAGTAGATTCAAGTGCAAATGCAAAAATGCCTTCAGCGGCCAGGGCGCTCCCAAAAATATCTCCTACATATCGGGAGTAGGCTGCCCAATTTGTACCGAACTCAAATTCCATAACGATGCCTGTTGCAACTCCAATTCCAAATATAAGGGCAAATACCCTTATCCAGAATTTGGTTAATTGTTCATAGTGCTTGTCTTTGGTACGAAGGTACATCCCTTCGAACACCACCAGCGCTATACCTAATCCTATGCTCAGTGGCGGATAGATGTAATGGAATGAAATGGTAAACGCAAATTGAATTCGTGATAAGATTTCTACATCCATAAATTGATTGTATTAATTGTTTAATCGCAGTAAAATGTTCTGACTCGAGTCACGCCGTGAGTATCTAACAACCAGATAATTTCTCTTGATCACTCCGTGATCAGCTAATTCCCCTCCATATAATCACCGAAAATTCGGCTTTGCCGAATCCCGACGTTACATTTTCTGAAATTCACTCCAATTGACTCGTTTGCCTCGGGGAAAAATAAGAGTAAACTGAAGTTGTCATAGTCAAATTTTTAGATAAAGATAGTGATTTTGAACAATCTGTGGAATTTGATTTTTCAATTTTCTGCTGTTTTGATACTCAAGGGGTGAATTCGAAGTCACCCCTTGAGTATCAAACTAACAGCTATTTTACAACTGAAAATTCAGCTTTTCCGGTTCCCGGCCTTCCATCTTCAGAAATTCCCTGCACATCAATCACGAAATCGGAAATTACCTTTCCGGCTGTAACCGTGAATTCAAACTGACCTGTTTCATTTACTTTTTGATTTGGAATCCAAAGCAGGGTTGTGCTGATTTTATTTTTCTGGCTGGCTTCAACATCCTGAAATTCATTTGGGATACGGAATAATCCATCATATTTATTGACTTTTGTTTCGGTTTTAGGAACTGATACCGGTAACTGTGCTTTTTTCGTAAATATTTCGATTAATCCAACCGAATTTAGCCCGGTGTATCTTTGAATTTCCATAGCATTGGTCGAAACAAAGATGTGATCAACATCGTTTGGTGAAATACTGTTAATGACTGAAACATCAGTTCCAAGTTGCTGTCCATCCAGTACGATCAAAGCTCCTCCCTGAAAATTGATGGAATTTTCTGACCCGGCGAAAACAATCTGGTTATTGGTTATTCTGTATGGTCTGATTGATTTTATGACATCCAGCAAACTTGTTGCAGTTGACAACATCTTCCGTTGATTTTCATAAGCAACCGTATTAGGTTTATTTGGTTTTGGCTCTTTTACAAACAAATCAGGGTTGTTTTTAAAATAGTTTTCACTGGTAAATTTTTCATTTTTCAGGAAGCTGTATTTCCTGGCATTCTTAGCCACAAAATCCGAAATGTGGTCATCCAGATTTTTATTGAAGATCACTTTTAATTCCCGCTTACCTTCAGGGTCAGTGGCTTTTGCCGAATAATCATCAGTACTTCCGGTATTCAGGTTTGGAAAATTGAACCGTCCGTCAGCGTTACTTGTGGTGGTGTGTAATTGCATATTTTTGTTGTTCACCAAAGAGACTTTGGCTTTGTTCATTTTATTCCCGTTTTTATCGGTAATTATACCTGAAATTATATTTCTTCCCGCATTTGTTGCCGATGCATTTTCGGCTTTAAACTGGTTGATTTTGATCCAGTCGAAATTGTTTATCCGGTTTGCAATTAAATATACATCCATGAGGGCAGTATTTACTTTACCCTTCATGGCCTCCGAAATCACTGAAAATGGGGTTTCAAGTCCGGCGCCCATCAGCAGATATTCATCAATCCGGGTTTTGTCTGCATCATTACGGGATTGATCAGAAACTAAAATACTCATATTGCCTGAAAGGGGCAAACCGCTTTCGTCGGAAAGGCTAATTTTTATTTTCATGTTCTCACCTGCTTTAAGTTTGCTTTGAGCAGGCAAAACAGCAACTTTTAATTCTTGCTTTTTGTCGGCAAAAAAGATACGTTGTGCCAGTATTTGGCCTTCGTTCGAAAATACGGATAACTGATTTATAACGTGTGGAATATTTTCTGCCGGAATTTTTATCCGTCCCAAACCATTGATTTCCATGTCGGCAGCCCAGTATATATTGCTGCCCTGTGTAACCAAAAGAGCGATGGAATGTTTTTGTTTGTCGGCAAAAATCAGGTTGGCCGAAATAAATTCAGCATCGTTCTTTACTACCGATAACGCAAGCCCGTCAGAATTAGGTTCAGGTAGTTCAAACGACTGGTTCAGCCCGTTTATTCCTGACAGAACAAGCTTGTATTTTTGTTTGCCGGCATTTGCCACCGTGAAAAGTCCCAACCCTTTGGTAAATGTTTTCACCATACTTACCGGCTTTTCATCCTGGTCAATCACCGATCCTTCCACATCAACAGGTATGCCCCAATTGTTAAAGGCGGTAAAACCGATTTTCGACGGAGTGCCGGTAATCAGGCTGCCGCCTTCAGGAAAAAATTTGATTACCAGCGGATCCAGGCCCGAAGGAAGAAATACTTCTTGTTTCCATTCCTCCTTGTTATCGCTCAGTTCGAAAATAAATGGTTCGCCATTGGATTTTGCGGGCATGGTAAATGGCAGGGTGGCTTTGGCTTTGTCGTCGGTTTTAATCTTGCCCTTTTCGATCACTTCGGTACCATTCATAAATTGGTAACGGAGTGGAGTGTTTTTCAGGATATCGCCCGAAATATCATGCAAAATAACAAATAGTTCATTTTTCTGGCCAGGGGTTGATATGCTATCTTTTAGCTTGACTTCGGCGATCCAGTAATCGGAGTATTCCGGACTAATCTGAAGTAGTGTTAACGAAATATCTTCCGGAGAATTATGCGCTAAGGTGTAGGCAACCAGAGAATAATTTCCTTTCGCGAGGTCTTTGGGAAGCGACAGGTCGCCGGGCGTGCATCCATTTTCGATCTTGAAAACTTCAGTCAAAACCGTTGCTCCCTTGTTATCGTAAAGTTTTACAAAAAGCTCGTTGCTTTCTTTTGGGGCAGGCATATTATTGCCGGTGGTAACAAAAGCACGGAACCAAATGGTTTCTCCTGGTTTATAGCGTGATTTGTCAGTTGTTAAGTAAACTTTTTCTATCGGATTGTAGCTGAAATATTCTGCCATCTGCTGACTGATTTTGGGAATTGGCCCCTGATTCTGTGCCGACAGAGCCATTCCAATCCAAACGCCAATTACGAATAAGGTTAAGGTTTTCATTTTGAGTGATTATTTTTTGTTTATGATATTTTCTTCCTTTTCATTTATTCTAAACAAGGAATCGTTTTCAAGAGAATACTTTCGGAGCGCTTTCCGTAAATCTTCGGAAGGTTTGATGATGTTGTAGTTGCCCCAGAATCCTTCATCATAAGAGGTAATAATTTCAGTAAAAATATCTTTCGGATTAAATAGTTCATCCCTTTTGAAGGGAGTCCTGTCATCAGGTTTAATATCGGTTATTAGTAATTCAGAGATACTGTGAAAGATTGAATTTACTTTGTCATTTTTACTTTTTACTTTGAATTTGACCGATGCCTGTGCATGACTGAGGTGCCATTGGTTGCTCATGCGGCGGTAGCTAACCTGGTAATCAACATTGATAGGCCTGACATAAAAATCTTTTGGTTTTTTTTTGATCAGCGACTCGCGGGCAAATCTGAGCCCTGACCGGCTGAGACTGAACCCGGCACGTACTAATGCCAATGTTGCCATATCTACAAACAATTTACCCTGATAACAGGGGTAGTCAACTTTTTCTTTTGGTTTGAAACGCAGAACATAAGTTTCGCGGTTGTCCAGTTCAACAATTTCATCGAGCGTGTATTTGTAAAAATCACGGAATTCAGGGTCAAGAAACGAATCGAGCGTTTTCACCACATCCAGTTGTGTAATGTAATACGGGCCTCCCTGAATTTTGAAATCAACAAACTGAAAAGCTTTAACATTAAAGTTTTTGCGCCCTTTGATGAATTTAATCTTATCCTGTTCAAATTCGTTTCTGTAAGAAGCTTTCCTTATTTCCATGACTGCCTCGGCAACATCAATATATTTACTGTCCTGTTTGAGAACTTCACGATAAAATGCAGTCATAATTTCAGGATACTGAGGATAATTAAGAGCTATTTTGGAAAGTAATTTTTCCAGGATTTCCTGCGGATTGATGCCGGTTACTTTTATTTCTTTGAGCAAAAATGAAGTTGGTTGCAGGTAAATGGTGTAATTCGGCTCAACAATTTCACTTATTGGCTGACGGTACTGGCGGTAGCCCAAACAGGAGATTATAACAGTGTCCTGTTTCATGTTTTCCGGGATTTTCAGTTCGAAATCGCCATCGGTATTCGAAAGGATTCCAATGTTACTTCTTAAAACTGAAATGCTGGTGTAAGGCAAAACATCTCTTTGTTCCCGGTCAAAAACCCGCCCGCTAAAAGTGATAATCCTGGGTTCTGTATTAATTAGCCCGATTTCTTTTTTTTTTACTTCATCACTTTCCGGCAGGGAAATAATGATCTGATCTCCAATTGTTTTATATATAAATTTAAAATCGAATAGTGTATCCAGGCTTTCCTGAATGGTTTTATCAGAAACAGATAAGTTCATTTTTTTATCAGCTTCAATCAATGTGGCATCATAGGAGAAAAAGACCTGCGTCTGTTCTGAAATTTTATTGAGGATGGAAGTTATCGGTTCGTTTTGTACCTCCAGGGTAATTTTTTTTTCCAGTACGGAATTGGTTTCCTTTTGTCCCCAGGCAATTCTGAACGACAAAAGGAAAGCAATCAATAAAATTCCGCAAGCTGGTTTCATTATCAAAACATTTTTTTCAGGAAGAATTCGGTTTTTACCTGTTCTCCGTTTCGAAGAATAGTCATTTTGATCCTTTTATCCTCCTGACTTTGAAATAGCAAATTTATATCATTTAAAGTTAGTGTTTTATGTGGAGTATTGTTTAACGAAATAATCTGGTCGTTTTCCTGAATCCCGGCATAATAGGCTGGTGAGTTTTTCCGGATATCGCTAATCAAAAAGATGGGCAGTCCGGGCAATGGATTAGTAACCTCCAGTCCGCTCATGTTGTAATTAAAATCATCTTTAAGATTGCCGTTTGGTCTCAATATGAGCCGTTTATTCGGATAATCCATGGTCACAAAAAACCTTCGCAGAATTTCAGCACCGAGTGTGCCGTTCCGGTCGTTTTTGCCAATAAGCTGGTCAACCAATACATTGTCGGGGAAAGCCACAATGGGTTCGTATAATACCAAAGGGCCTACCCAGATGCCACCTATTCGTCCTTTTTTACCATACAAATCACCGCTTAATCCACGGCCCAGAAAAGTTTCAATATGATTTTCAGGAAGAGAAATGCGGTTGTCGGAATTGGTTGATAGCCAGAGGGCATCGCTTGCACCTGTATCAACCAATAATTTTACCGGTACTTCTTCATTTTTATCGGTAACAATACTGGTTTTCACGAATGGTTTGTTTTGCTCGAAACTTAGGGGAAGTACAATATCTCTCTCTCTTTCCTTATAACTGAAAAATTCAGGTTTGATCAGGGTTAATTTGTGCTCGGTATAATCTATTTTAACTACATAGTCCTTAAAAAGATTGAATCCGATGAGCCCGTGAACAGGAATTCCGAGGATATGTGAAATCTGAAAATTTTCGCTGATGACCATTTGAATTTCCTGATCATAAGCTACAAGTCCTTCAATATTAATCGTATTATTTGCTGACTTGTAAGCGGTAAGCTGTTCGCCTTCACCCAACCCTTGAATATTGATAGGTTGAAGGAAATTCAGGTTCAGTTTGTTCACAAAAGGAAGTTCAGTAATGATCGGGTTTCGTACTCCGGTGTCGAGGATAAAATTCAGGGTATCCGAATTATTTATGGTAACAGGAATAATAATCAGGTTGCTCGATGTTTTGAAATCAATGGTGATTGACTTTTTTTTCGGATTATCAAAAACAAACCCGGTTTGGGTCGTAAAGCTCCTGATTTTCTTATCGTAATCAGCGCTCTTTTCTTTCGAAACATAGTCGCGGATAACCAGGATATTGTCTTCAATTTCAAAGAGCAGATAAAAGTCTTTCATCAGTTGATCGAGCACCGATTTGATAGGTTTGTTCGATACGTTAAGGCTGATATTCTTACCTTCAATCAATTTCGAATTGTAGGAGTAATCCAGATTGAGGTAGCCACAAATTCGTTCGATAACATTCGACAGCGGTTCGTTCTCAACATAAATGCTGATGTTTTGGTCGAGTATGTTCTGTGGCAAACCTTCTTTAGCATTTTGCTTCGATATTTGTTTCGAGCTTTGTTTTGAGCTTTGCTTAGATGTTTTGGTTGTTTGTTTCTGGCTGTATGCAGAGAACGACACTGAGACAAACAACAATAACAATATGAAAGTTAAAATTCTGGGTATAATTCGTAAAGTTTTCATGGCATTTCAAATTTTTAAGAATTAGGACCGTGCCTTTAAAATATACTGCCCGTTAACTTTTTGAGCCTCAATTTGGAAAGTGGTCTCAATCACTTCCAGAATAAAATCGAGGGAATAATTATTGAATTGAGCAGTGAGCAGGAGCCCGTTTAGCTTCGAATCGGCCAAACGGATGTTTACTTTGTAAACTTTTTCCAAATCGTCAATTACTTCGACAAGCGAAGTCGCCTTAAAAATCAGGTTGTGGGTCTTCCAGGCTATGAAATTAGGATTCTGATTGGTAGTTTTCAGTAACGAATTGTCAGAATATACCAAAGTTCCTTTATCGCCCGAAGTCAGGATCAATTCATTGGCTTGCAAAGGTTCGGTTGTCTTGTTTATAACCTGCACCTTGCCGGTTTCAACTGTAACTTCCACCAGTTTTGACTCAGGATAGGCATTTACATTAAAGCTGGTACCAAGAACTTTAATTTGCGCTTTTCCGGCATGAATGATGAAAGGTTTATTAATATTTGGTGTAACTTCGAAAAATGCTTCTCCTTCAACGGTTACTTCACGGGTGTTCCGGCCAAATTTTTTCGGGTATTTCAATTTGGTGTCGGTATTTAAACTAACCAGAGTTCCGTCGGGTAGGGTATGGGTGTTTAAAACCTGATGGGTAGCCGACACTTCAAGTAAATTGCTCTTTGCCGATGGGCTGTAAATCACAACATAACCGGAAACCAGCAGCATGGCTGCAAATATCAGGGCAGCGGCAATTCTGAAGACCGGATTGGTGATTAAAATCCTGAATTTTGTTGGCCTGGCTGAAGATTGGCTGTGAATTCTGGATTCTACTTTTGCCCAGGCTTGTTCCTCCCTGTATTTTTTCAGGTGATAAAACAAATCAACCTTGTTTGTCAGGATCAGTAGTTGCTCCTTTTCCTTTTCCTCTTTGAAAAAACCGGGTACAGCATCTGTTTGTTCATTTGCTATTGGTCCGGTATTTTTATCGTAAATCGCTTTTGCGATCAATTCCCAATCCTTATCTGATATTTCGTCTTTTTCTTTCATACGCTTAAAGGACATTATAGAGTAAGTTTAACCCTTATTACCGGCCTACGATTTTTTAAAAATAAAAAACAAGGTCGTTAAATAGTTACTGAAATCTTTTAACTCATGACGTAAGTGTTTCAAAGCCAAACCCATTTGGGCCTCTACTGTTTTTATCGAAATGTTTAACGTATCGGCAATTTCCTTATATTTCATCCCCTGTTCTCGGCTCAACCTGAAAATTTCCTTTCGTTTAGGGGGGAGTGCATCAATACTTTGTTCAATTCGCTGAATCAAGCCGACCTCGATGTAGTAATGTTCCGGATCGATATCCTGGTGAGACGATTCGAGCACCATGCCGGCATATTGCTTTTTTATTTTCTCGTGCTGAATCTGATTCAGGCACTTGTTACGTATAGAACGAAAAAGGTAATGTTTTACAGATGTTTCAATGTTCAGGGTTTCGCGTTTTTCCCAGATTTTAACGAACATATCCTGAACGGTTTCTTCGGCTAATTCACTATCGTTCAGAAATTGACGGGCAAAATGACACATTGCTGAATAGTATTTCCGGAACAAGGACTGAAATGCCCATTCGTCGCCTTCCTTAAATTTCAAATACAATTCTTTATCGTCAGTCTGATCCATAAGTTCGTGCGCAAATCGGCAATTTTGAGAATTCGGATAAAGGTATAAAAAAATCGAAATACCTATTGTGCAAAGGAATTTTCCATTATTTTTGCAGCCTGTTTACAAACAAGCCCGGATGGCGGAATTGGTAGACGCGCTGGACTCAAAATCCAGTAACAGCAATGTTGTGTGGGTTCGATTCCCACTCCGGGTACTTAAACAATACAACAAAACCCTTGTAGTCATATGATTGCAAGGGCTTTTTATTTAGCGGGTAACAAACTGGCAGTTGATGAATAAATCACCTATTGCCTAATAGATATCTTCAATTAGGATACATGTCCGATAAAAGCTTGAGTACTGTAGCTAGCTTTTTATTGCCAGACATTTTAATTCATTCAGGTTTTTTATATTTGTGCAAAATTACAAGCATGGAAACATTAATCGTTCATTTAGATAAAACCGTAAGCAAGTCGAAAGTTAAAGAAGCCTTGAAAATGGTAAAAGGAATTATAAGCGTATCGGATAAGCTGACGCGTTCGGATTTTGAGGAACTGGCCGATGATCGTTTGGTAAGGGAAATGAAAAAGGCTGACAAAAGCGACTTGCTTTCATTCGATGATGGTAAAAAGGAATTCCGGGCTATAAAAAGAGGTTTGCAAAAATGATAGTTAAATACCGGAAGTCGTTCTTTAACGATGTGCGAAACATCAAAAACATCAAACAGATTGAAGAAATTGAATTTCTTACCGATACGGCAAACCTCTGTATCATGCCCGAAGAAATACCCGGCTTTAAATGGCTCAGGCAGTATCCCGGTCAGGCCAGAATCGAAATTGCACCTTTCCGGGTGGGTGTTGAGATAATTGGCAATACCATAATTTTTAAGCGTGTAATTCTAAGGTCTTATTTTTATCTTCAATTTCCTTAATAAAAATAGAAGCCTGGATTAACCCTTATTTTTCTCAGCTTGGATCAGCTCAACATACTCCTTATAATCCTTGATCAGGTCCTCCTTTTTCTTATCAGGTTCATTCTTCTGCGTTGTATTCTGAGTGGTCCGCAATGTCCATAATCAAACTTTCAGGTATGTTGTCTTTATGTGACAGATTAATGTATCCAATTCCAAAATGTACTACATAACAAGCTCAATCTGCTTTTTTAATTTTCAGCGATAATCACCTTAATTCCAAGTTCAGCAAACCTGCCCAGGTAATTCTTTGGTATATTCTTATCGGTAACCAGGGTGTGAATTTTAGAAAGTGGTGCAAAATTTATGATCCCATTTCTGTCGAACTTGCTTGAATCAACCAATACTATGTTTTCCTTTGCATTTGACATGATTATTTTTGCAATTTGTCCTTCTTCAAGGTTCGAAGTAAAAAGACCCTCCGTATTGATTCCATCTGCACTTGTGAAATATTTGTCAGCCCTGAACATTTGAAAATTTTCGACAGAAGTAACCCCAACCAAAGAGAATGATTTCTTCATAAAAATACCTCCGGGAACAATGATTTTTAAATTATTGAATTGGGATAATTTAATGGCTATATCAAGCGCATTGGTGATTACAGTCAGTTTTCGGAATTTTTCGAGATGGTTCGTGAGCTGCATGAGGGTCGTTCCGGAATCAAGAATAATAGTATCACCTTCTTTTATCAGTGTACTTGCAGTTTCTGCAATGGATTTTTTCATGTCCAGATTTAAAACCATACGTTTTTTCACCGACAGATCTTCTCCAACTTTTACAGTAATCATAGCTCCTCCTCTTGATCGAATTAGGAGGTTTTTATTTTCCAGATAACGCAGGTCTTTGCGCAAAGTTACTTCACTTACATTGAATTGAGTCTTCAAATGAAAAATGTCAACCTGTTTGTTTTGCTGAATCTCTTCCATAATGATCCGGCGTCTTTCAACGGTTGAAATATTTTGATTTCTCTTCATTTTGCTGAAATTTAATTTTTAAAGTGATATATAAATATACAGCCAATATAACAAAAGAACAATCACTTCATGCATCTTCTCGGAATAATATCTGATAGTAATAGTTGTTTAACCGCAGTACTTATTAATTGAACAACCTGACGAAATTAAACGAAATTTAATTCCTGTCAATTGATGCTTGTATATATTTTATATTCAGTTTATAGTGTCATTATTTACCGATTATAAGTTGAAACTATATTTAAAGGTATATTGATTTTTGAAACTATACGAAAGTATAAAATAATAAATACCGAAACGTTGTGAAACAAAAAATATAGGTTATATTTACACTGTTTTTTAAAAATATGTCGCATGGAGATTGATATTAGAAACACTTATGAAGAGTTAAGTCAAAGGGCAAAAGATATCATCATTCAGGAAATAAAAAAAAATGAACGGCTTTTGCTTTGCACTGCCACCGGTGGTAGTCCGTCAGAAACATATCATATGCTTGGTAATGAATATCAGAAACAACCTAAACTTTTTGACGAATTGCGCATAATCAAACTGGATGAGTGGGGGGGAATGCCAATGGACCACCCGTCAACCTGTGAATCTTATTTGCAGGCACACCTCCTTCAGCCGCTCCACATTTCGGCTTCCCGTTACATCGGGTTTAACAGTGATCCGGAAGATCCACTAATTGAATGCCAATATATTCAGGAAAAGCTTAAAAGGGAAGGCCCGATTGACCTGTGCATTTTAGGATTGGGAATGAACGGGCACCTGGCGTTTAACGAACCTGCTGATTTTTTGCACCCAAATTGTCATATTGCTGAACTTACAGAGGAGTCGCTACAGCACCCTATGGCTTATGAAATGTCTGTTAAACCAACTTATGGCCTGACCTTGGGAATGGCTGATATTTTGCATGCAAAAATGATTCTGATCTTGATAGGCGGTATTCATAAGAGACCTATTGTTGGAAAGTTTTTATCTCAAAGAATTACCAGTTTAGTGCCTGCCTCATTTTTGTGGTTACACCCTAATGTTGTTTGCCTGATTGAAAAGAATGCCATTGAATAACTAATACTAGGCGATAAAAATATGGACACATTTAAAGGAGATTTGACCCTTGTAAAAGATGTAACTGTTACATCCTGGGGCGAAACAATGACATTCCATAAAGGTAAAGCAGGAACTTATAATGCTATCGCAAATGAATTATACCTTGATCTTGGCTTTTCAGGATACAATATTGGAGGAGGAAATTATAAATTCACTGTTCGTCAGAAAAAATGAATATCCTTTGAGTAAAATTTAATACTTGAAAGGCAGAAACGGGTGGGTCCGTTTCTGCCTTTCGTTAATATCTGATAAAATATCAATTTTCAGTTCATATCAAAACACGGTATATCACAACGATGAAAAAATCAGTTTTGACAGCATGTCTTTCGTTGACTTTGATAAGTGGTGTCTTTGCACAACTCAAAAAAGGGCAAATTGACCTATCAAAAATACCGGCTCCGAAGGGTCATTACCAATCCGAATATACTTTTGACCAGCCAACGGATACGGCAAGTTGGGCAAAACAGCAAGCGGGCCTAAATGCTGCGTTCGGATTGACCGACGAGTTATATTTAAGGAGCGAAGTGCCTTCTGTAAAGCAGGGATCATTTAGCTGGGAAGCGAACGGATGGAAAGGCGAACGCCTGAATGCACAAATATTGGTATGGTCACCCGACTCTATTGAACAGATACGTTTCCTTGTCAGCGATTTGGTCAATGCCAGCGGAAAAGTGATCAGCAGGGATAATATCAAGCTGAACATGGTCAGGTATGTAGTTTCGAATCTTCCTTATAATGCCCAAAAATTCGATTGCGGGGCGCCAATGGATACCGCCTGGCTTATGCCTGACCGATTTGAAACCTTCGACCGGTTCGATCTTCCGGGTAAGACGGTAAGGCCAGTATGGATTTCATTTGATATACCCCGAAACTCAGAGATAGGTACATATTCCGGTACTATTGAAATCAATTCAAAGAATGAAAAAGTCAATTTAAAAGTCAACCTGACGGTTCAGAAACAAGTACTTCCCATTCCTCACGACTGGAAATTCCGACTTGATTTATGGCAAAATCCCTGGGTGATAGCCAGCTATTACCAGTTGGAACCCTGGTCAACTGAACACCAGTTATTGCTAAAAAAACATCTTAAATTATACGCTGACGCCGGTGGAAAGTATATCACCACCTATGCCGTTCATTCCCCATGGGGCGATAATTCCTATATGATTGAAGGAACCATGATTGATTGGACTAAAAAGGCCAATGGTTCATGGAAGTTCAATTATTCCATATTTGATCAGTATGTAGAACTTTGCATGGAGGCCGGTATTGATGAAGCAATCACCATTTATACCCCGGTGCCCTGGGGAAACCGTTTCAGGTATATGGACGAAAAAACAGGCAATTATAAATTTGAAAGTTGGGCGCCGACTTCAACAGAGTACAAAACCTTCTGGAATGTTTTTCTGGATGATTTAAAAGCCCATCTGAACCAAAAAGGTTGGTTGAAGAAAACCTATCTGGGAATCAATGAAAATCCGCTTGATGTTACTCTTGCATCCATCAAGGTAATCAAAGAAAACTCGAAGGAATGGAGAATTACCTATGCAGGCGACTGGCATCCGGAACTTACTTCGCTGCTTGATGATTATTCGCCGATTATTACCAGTGAGCCAAGCCTGCAGGAACTGAAAGCACGTTCTGCAAAGGGGCTTACAACAACCTATTACGTATGCTGCAATCCTACCAAACCAAATAACTTTGTTTTCTCACCGCCCGTAGAAGGAAGGTATATCAGTTGGTATGCCGCAGCTTTCGGATACAACGGATTTTTACGCTGGGCGTATGATGCATGGCCTGCTGACCCGGTGAGAGATGCCAGACACACGGCCTGGCCTGCGGGAGATTGCTACCTGGTTTATCCCGGAGGAAACAGTTGCATCCGGTTCGAAAAACTAAGAGAAGGGATTGTTGATTATGAAAAAATTCTTATTTTAAGGGAGTTAGCTCTCAAATCAGCCAATAAAAATGTTAAAGGCTTAATGGCAGCGCTTGAAGCACATCTGGCATCGCTTACGGTTGAACGCGATTACAGCAAACGTGATTTTGACGCTGCAAAATTAACTGAAGACGTACAAAAAGGCAACAAGCTAATCAGTGAATTAAGTAATGAACTTTGAAGTTGAAAAATGTTGCAGGTGCAAAAAAACTATTATTATCAGTTCATTTTCAGATGGTACATCAAACATATACAAGAACCAACCTGTGGTTTCAGATCTGCGATTTGTTGAATGAAACCCGTATTCCCATTCCTGATCGGCTTGGCGAAGATCGTCTTGCCAATTTTGGAGCTTACAGGGAGTTTGAATAAAAACTCAAAATCAATTAAACTGGATAATCAAAAATGAATTTAGTATGAAAAATCTATCAAGACGAAATTTCTTAGGCAACATCGGTACAATTGGGGCTGCAGCGGTCATTGCACCAACATTAATGGCTTCAACACCAACATTGTCTCAATCGGATGGCGTTTTCAAACCGCTCGGCCGAAAAATTAAGGTTGGAATTATCGGTTGCGGAAGTGTAATGAACGGAAATTATGCGCCCCATCTGGGAAAATGTCCCTTCGCCGAAATAGTAAGTGTTTGCGACATTAAACCGGATCGTGCTGAGAAGGCAGCCAAAAAATTCAATGTACCTAATTGGTATCCTCACATTGACAAAATGCTGGCCGGTGCTGAATTTGATTTGTTGGTGAACTGTACCGATATGCAGGAACATGGTCGCCTGAACAAGATCGCTATTCTGGCTGGCAAATATGTATGGAGCGAAAAACCAATGGCCACCACTTATAAAGAAGGCCGTGAACTTTTTGATTTGGCGATAAAAATGGGAAATCACATTTGGGGCGCTCCTGCAATGGTTAATAGTCCTCAGTTTGCCTTTATGGCCCGACAACTTAATGCCGGAAAACTTGGCAGGGTAGCAGCAGCCCACGCTCATTACGGGCACCAGGGTCCAGGCTGGTCTGCATTTTTCTATGAAGAAGATGGTGGGAGTATGCCTGATCTGGGCGTTTATAACATGGTTTCGCTCACAGGTCTGCTCGGGCCTGCTAAATCGGTTGTTGCTATGCTCAATGTCATTACTCCTACCCGTAATGTGGAGGACAAAGGATTCATTCAGGTTAAAGCCGAAGATAATGCCCATATTCTTCTGGAGCATCAGAACGGAGTACTGTCGCATGTTCAATGTGGTTTTAACTATTTCAATCCGGCAGGGCATTCAGGTCTGGGAGAAAATCGCCCTACTATTTCTATTATTGGCTCCGATGGTTGCCTGAATTTAATTGGATACGATTGGCATCCGTTAGGAGTTGAAGTTGCTACAACAGAGCATGAGGAATTGGAAACATTCATAACCGACTCTGGCACTTTTGTATGGCAGGAAGGCGCTTCTGTCATTTGCGAGCATTTGTCGACTGGAAAAGAGTTATTAATTACATCTGAACATGCATTGCATGTGTTGGAAATCATGGAAGGCGCCCGTAAATCGCAGGCGACAGGCCAGCGTATTTCGTTACAATCGGCATTTAAATGGCCGGTGGTGGTCTAAGTATTCAGTTGACCGAAAATATGCAATCATCCTTCAATTTCAGGAAAATAATAAAATCTGTCATACTCTCCCGGAATAACTCACTACGGGCGGCATTTCTATTTGGTTTTGCAAGCCTTTCTTCGTGGATTCCGATGTTTAATTTATGGCTGGAGACCAATGGTTTAAGCGGAATTCAAATTGGGATTGTAGCTTCAATCCCCTGGCTGCTGATGCTGATTATTCAGCCATTTTGGGGAATGCTGGCCGACAAATACGGAAAACTTTTGTGTTTAAAAATAAGCCTGATTGGCGCCTTGTTGCTTTTTGTACTTTTCCCTTTGGTGAATTCAGGTATAATAGTTATTGCAGGCATGACGATAGCGCTGTCGCTGTTTAATACTCCTGTCTTACCGTTACTCGACAGTATTGCACTCGATCACGTCGAAGGCAAACAAATCAAGTCGTACAGTACGATCCGGTTCTGGGGAGCAATCGGGTATGCACTCGGAGCTTCAGTTACCGGTTGGCTTATATCACTAATCGGAGTTCAGGCCGCTTTTTTTTCCAGCGCCGGATTTTCGTTGCTGTGTTTTTTTTCAGCCCTTAAAATAATTAACCCGAATCTTCAGCACAAAGGCCTGGATGTCGAATTTAAGTATTTCGGAAGGATCATTTCAAACAAAATTCTCCTGATTTTTCTATTCATTATTGTAATTGTGTCCATTAGTCAATCAGCAATCACCTTTTTCCTGGCCCTCTATATGCGACAGATCGGCGCTTCGCCGGAAACTACAGGTTTGGCCATTGGGATGGAAGGAATCAGTGAATTGCCTTTTTATTTTATCGCGGCATGGCTGCTTCAGCGGATCGCAGCCGGAAAGGTGGTTTTTATAGCCATTATTGCCACTTGCATCCGGTTATTTTTGTATTCAATTAACAGTAATCCCGATCTGGTAATTTTTATTGAAGCCATGAATGGAATGACATGGACCCTTCTATGGGTAGCTTCCGTAGAATTTGTAAATAACCTGATTCCGCCAAAATGGAGAACAACCGGCCAGTCGTTGCTTTGGGCCGCCTATTTTGGAGCAGGTGCAGTATCGGGCAATATTCTGAGCGGATGGATGTATCAGCTCATGCCTATGAAACAGGTGTATGCCACCAATGGGCTGATGATCCTTGTTACCGCAACAGCAGCTTTTTATATTTTCTTTCTCAGGAAAACAAACGAAAATGAAATAAAATGATCAAACTACTTTCTGATGGCATAGTGGACGAGATGATTTCAATGGCCTGTAAACTGGTTGCTGAAAAAGGGATGATGACCCGCAATTCAGAATTAATTGTTGTAGCCGGAAAAAATGGTATGCTGCAGGTAAAAGGTAACCGTATTTTTCCTTCTGCCGAAGCGTTGAAATCATGTATGAACCACCTCAAACAGAATCGCATATCTACCGGCGATTTCTATGAAAATCAGCATGGATGGCCTGATATGCTGATTGATCACCGTGCAACTGACGATTTGGTGATCAAACTGACCGATTTGCCTTACCAGTTTTGCGATCACCGGGAGCGGCAAATTATTCCGCTAACCCGTAACCATGTCATCGAAGGAACAAAATTAATGCACGTTTTATCGGTTCAGCAAAACATCAAAGGTTACAGTTGCGGTGTTCCCCAGGATACTGCCAATCCGCTGAAAACCATCGAACAATACCTCATCGGTTTTCGGTACAATCAAAACGGAGGAGGAACCATACAATCGGTTGCTGCCGAAGTTGAAATGGATTTCAATGAAATCCGGTGTATTGCCGAAGGACGGGAAAATTTTCAGGATCGGAGCCTGATGCTTTTCTCTCCCAGCCCGATGATTCTGGATGCGGATGAACTTTACCTTTGTTTCAAGTCCGGGATCAATATCAGCAGTTTTATGGTCGGGTCAATGCCTATGATGGGAATGACCGGACCTGTTGATCCAATTGGTTCGTATGTACTCGGAATAGCAGAGGTTTTAGGCGCGGCAACAATTTTACATGCTCTTTTTCCGCAGGCTAAAGCTTATATATATCCACATCCGCAAGCCATGGATTTGCGAAGCGGCCAAATGGCATTTGGTACCATCGAACATGCCCGCCTCGAAATGCTCAAATTATGGGTTATGAAAGCGCTTGGACTTCAGTATTATAATTTGAAAGATATCATGACTTCAGCACAAATGCCCGGAAGCATGGCACAAGGCGATAAAGCGCTGGGATTTTATACCGGATTAATGGCGGGTTATAAAGCTTTTAACCTGATGCCTTTATCTACCGATCAGGTGTGGTCGCCGGTACAGGCTCTGTTGGATATTGATGCTTTGAGGAACGCCTGGGCAGCCACCCGTCCAATCAGTAATGCGGATGCGGTAACTAATGCCTGGGAAACGATTTGCGAGGCGATTGACAACGATTGTCTGTTTGCCGAAACAACTGATACGTTGATGAATATGCATGAGAACTATGAGATGAGTTCGATATACAACCGGTTTTTCTCTTCAGAGGTTTGGAATTCAGGAGGACGCCAACCCGAACTACTTGCGGTTGAGGATAAATGTCAGGAATTGATTTCCACCTGGGATTTTCATCCAAACCAGAAAAAACTAGATAAGATCCTGAAAATTTACTACAAGTTGTGCAAAAAATATAATACCGAACCTTTGAAACTCAACTAACAAATCCTATTTTTTCTTTGCCCGTGCGGCTTCACTTTTATCAGTCTTATCATCGGGCGAATTCTCTTTTTTATCAGAATTACCACCGGTTTCCGGATTGTTGGGAGCAACAATACTGCTGGTTTTATTGCTCCTTGAGGAGTTATGATCCTGTGTTTTGGTTTGCGATTTTGCAGAATTTAACTCCGATTTGGCCTTGTAATAATCGTAACCCTTTTTCGAATTTGCTGCGTTATCGCCATCTGATTTGATATCCGTACTATTTTGTCCTTCAACTTGTTGGTTAGCGTCAGGAGCAACTGAACTTGCTGTTTTGTTGCTTCTTGATGAATTGTAGTCCTGAGCTTTTGTACCTGAATCGGGAAGTTTGATAGTTGTATTTTTCTGTTCCTGACCATTGGCAAATTGTGAAGAAAACAGCCATATAGAAATGATTAATAATGCCAGTGATTTTTTCATAACTGATTTTTTAGTGGTGATATTTGAACATAAAATCATTAAAAACTTATCGTAAACATGATTGATTGATCTACCATATCGTTTTCAGACAAATTGAGGTCGTGGACCTGATGATAGTTGTATTCCATTCCGACCTTTTTATAGAACAACCCGGACCTGATTAATATTGACCTTCGGCTGGCATCAAAGTCCTGAAAAAAGTTTTCTCTTGACAAGGCCACAGCTTTGGCATTTAAAACAAAACTCAAGGATTCGGAAATTTGGGAATTAACATTGAACTCGATAATTCCGCTAAATCCTGACTCAAAATCTGATTTCCCTCCACTGATGTCGTTCTGTATTTCAAATTTTTTATTCAAGGTTTGCTGAAAAGCGTAACCAAGTCCGTAAGTTAATTCCCAGGTAGTATTATCCTTGTTTTGATAGGAATAATGTTTTTGCCCCAGAAACAAAGTTTGGTAGAGGAACAAAGGATCAAGAAAGCTGGTTGGCACATCATCAATCGTCCCTTTTCCCATATTAGTCTCGGCAGTAGTTTCCAAAAACAACCTTATAACCGGGATTTTTATTAGCGGGATGGAAGGAGTTATTGAGAGAATAAAGGCATCCTGCAATTTTTTGGCATCCTGCCCCGTAATTTTACTCTTGCCGTATTGCATAAACAGGGTCGAGCTGAAATCAAATTTCTTTCCGATATAGTCAAAGTCGGAGTTTAAAGTACCCAGCCATTGAAGATTAGTAGTTCGTTCCCCATCAGCATTCGAGTCGGAAAATGTTAATCCAAGACTTGGCCGAATCTGAAAATTAACTTTCTTTTTGTCCTTACCATCAGCTATAGAATCATTTTGTTTATACTCTTTGCTGAAAGATGGCAGAGCATACATTTTAGAAAATAATCCTGAAATAATTATCAGAAAGAAAAGCATGCTCCGAATTTTCATGACCAGTTGAATTTTGGTTTCTAAATGAGTTTGTACCTCGCCTTTAATGCTTCTTATTATTTCATAAGGGTAACATGACCGGTTTTGGTATGTTTGGAAGCCATGTATTCTCCATTTTCAACATCAAGGTTGAAAGTAGCCTCATATCGTTTAACCATGCCACCACCGGCCGTACCGACGCTACCAGCGCCCGAATTTGTTTCGCCCCAGCTCCACGAAACAATCAAATCACAGTCGTCGTCTTTACCATCCGAAGGCAAAGTAAACTGACCATTTACTACAGTTAATTTTCTTGATATTCCTTTTGATGTAATCACAACACTTATATCACTCACCGATACTTTACCTGTTGACTGTTTGGTTGGCGATTCCCTGGCCAGCATGGGCGAGCTTTTATCCAACTCTTTAGTAATTGTAAATGGTTTATGCTGTCTTTTCCCGGTAGGCAAACCACTTGCTGCATCACGCGGACTCACAATTTCCTGATCAAAGTTAATGGTACAACTGCCATCGGAACAGCGAATTTTCCCAACGCAAACCACTGATGTCTGATCACTTGATCTGTCATTAGATTGATTACTTTTTGTTTTGGTTTTTTGAATTCCCATTGTTTCCTGAGCAACAAGCTGGAAAGTAAAACCGGCAGTTACGATAATCGCCAGAACAATAAAAATTTTCTTTTTCATAGCTGTTTAATTTTGGTTTATAAAAGATGTTTATGAGAAATTTTATTGAATTCTATTTATTTGATGCCCCGGTACCTTTTGTTTTTATTGCCATACAGGCGCCATTTTCCATGGTTAAAATAAAATGGCATTGAGCATATGATTTCGAGCTTCCCGTATTTGATGCTCCCCAACTCCATGAAAGGATCAAATCACAGGCACCGTCGGGGCAGTCGTTTGGCAATGTAAACTGGCCATTACTTACAGCAAGGTTGTTAAACTGATTCCCTCCCGGGTTTTTGCCTCCTTTCACACTTATCCCTTTAATCGGATTACCAGCACTTCTCATTCCTGAAGACTGACCTGTTGCTACATCACGCGGGCTTTTTATTTCCGACACAGAATTGTCAGTTGAACTTACCGCAAAACTGATTGGTTTGTGCATTCTTTTCCCTGATGCCATTCCGCTTGCGGCATCTCTTGGACTTTTTACATCGTAAGTAAAGGCAATGTCACAGCCAGTTTCGGTACCCGAGATTGTTACCACACAAGCCGGAACATTGGCTGCGACGGTATTTTCGTTGGCGTTGTTACTTTTAGTCCTTGTCTTCATGCTAGCATCAGTTGTTTCCTGTGCAAAAAGATGCCCCGAAATACTCATTGCTGTAAATAAAGCTAATGTAATAAGAGTTTGTTTTTTCATAATCTGAATGTTTTAGGTTTTTCTAATTAAATTCTAAATAAATTAGATAAATTAAAGACAAACAACTCTCTTAATTGTTTAAAAAATATAATTTGAGGGTAAAAGGTTGAAATGGCGGGATCGAATTTTTTATTTTAAGAATAGTTATTCAAAGAATGTTTCAATATATTTGATTAAATTTTATTTAACATCAATCTTCTAAGTAATGAACGAAAATAATTTTCCGAACATTCTTATTGCCGAAGATGTCGAGTCTAACTTTCTTTATTTGAAGGCTGTTCTCAGCAAATTAAATGCAACAGTTTTTTGGGCAAAAAACGGACTCGAAGCTGTAGCTATTTGCAATCCTGAAAACGCAATTGATTTGGTTTTGATGGATCTTCAAATGCCTGAAATGAATGGTTATGAGGCTACCCTGGCTTTAAAAAAGAAATATCCTGAACTTCCTATAATTGCCCAAACTGCATTTGCAATGTCCGACGACCGCGAGAAGGCTATGGATGTCGGCTGTGATGATTATCTGGCCAAACCAATCAAATCAAAAGATCTGTTATTTGTAGTTGGGAAATTCATCAAATTCTAGTCGAAAATAGTCACTCCGGAAAAAAACGTCCTTCCAGAATTTAGAAGGACGTTTTTTGTAATAGGTTGTGTGCAATAAATACTCATCAATCATTACTTTTGCCCAAAAGCTATTTGTGTCAAAGTCTGGCCTGATTAGTTAGATTACTTCAGAAAAAAACCATGGGAACAGAAATAAAAGCAAAACAGTTTCTCCTCGATCAACGCTATTTGAAAATGGCCTCCGTCTGGGCACAGAATTCATACTGTATAAGGCGGCAGGTGGGCGCATTGCTTGTGAAAGATAAAATGATTATTTCGGATGGCTACAATGGTACACCTTCTGGGTTTGAAAATAATTGCGAAGACGAGAACAACATTACTTTCCCATACGTTTTACATGCCGAAGCGAATGCAATAACCAAAGTTGCCAAGTCGAACAACAGTAGTGATGGCGCAACCTTATACGTAACCTCATCGCCATGTATGGAATGTTCGAAGTTGATTATTCAGGCAGGTATAAAAAGGGTTGTTTTTTACGATAATTACCATAAAACTGACGGAGTAGATCTGTTAAAAAAGGCCAAAATTGAGGTGCTCCAGGTTGAAATGGAGGCTTAACCAGAAATTAATACAAAAGATGAAAAACACTAGATTCTCAGTTTATATCCCGGTTTTGCTGGCCATCTTTTTGGTTGCCGGCATTTTAATAGGAAACAGATTGACCCGTAATTCGGGAAGCACTTTGTCGTTGAGGTCAAATTCGAGTAAGCTGGAAGCCATTCTCGACCTGATTCAGAATGCCTATGTTGATTCGATTTCGACCGACACACTTGTTGAAAAGACCATTCCGCAGCTTCTCAAAAATCTTGATCCGCACACGGCCTATATACCGGTAAAAGATATGGTTGGCGTGGAAGAAGAAATGCGGGGCAATTTTGGTGGGATTGGCGTTCAGTTCTCCATTCAGAATGATACGGTTATGGTGGTGGATGTGATTTCAGGCGGACCATCTTCGAAACTTGGCATTTTGCCCGGCGACCGGATTGTAACTGTTAATGACACTTTGCTGGCAGGCAAAGGCCTGAAAAACGAAAAAGTACTTTCAAAACTTCGGGGCGAAAAAGGAACTAAGGTAAATGTAGGAATCAAACGGAAAGGATTTAAAGAACTTTTTGATTTCGAAATTACAAGGGGCGACATTCCGATTTACAGTGTTGATGTCAGCTACATGATTGATTCCACAACAGGATTTATCAAGATAAGCCGCTTTGGAGAACATACTTATCAGGAATTTATGGAGGGTATGAAAAGGATTGATCAGCAGGGTATGAAGAATGTGATAGTTGATTTGCGCGGAAACCCGGGTGGTTACCTGAATGCTGTTATCCGAATGGTGAATGAATTCCTTGATAAGGGAGAATTGATTGTTTATACCGAAGGAAATTCGCAGGCACGAAAAACTTTTCAGGCCGATAGTCGTGGTATGTACCGCGATAAAGGAATTGTGGTTTTGATTGATGATTTTTCGGCTTCGGCCAGCGAGATTTTTGCCGGAGCCATTCAGGACAACGACCGCGGTTGGATTGTTGGCCGCCGTTCGTTTGGGAAAGGCCTTGTTCAGGAACAAATACCTTTTAACGACGGAAGCGCTGTTCGTCTCACGGTGGCACGCTACTACACTCCAAGCGGAAGGTGTATTCAAAAACCATACAACAAAGGAAACGACGAGTATTACAAAGATATCATGGACCGTGCTATTCATGGCGAATTTCAGAAAGCGGACAGTATCAGATATTCGGATACCGTGAAGTACAAAACGCTTTCCGGACGTATTGTGCATGGCGGTGGTGGAATTATGCCCGATTTCTTTGTCCCTGCCGATACTTTGGGATATTCCGAATATTATTCAAAAATCACCCAAAAAGGACTGGTTTATCAGTTTGCACTGGATTATGCAGATTCGAACCGAAAGGAACTTTCGAAATTGACTACAACCGATGAGTTCGAAACTTATTTCCAAAAGACCAGTGTTTTAAACTTATTTGTTGATTTTGCCGATAAGAAAGGAGTCAAATCCAATCAGGCCGACCTGAAAACATCCACCAAAATAATTGATAATCAGATAAAAGCCTACATTGCCCGGAACATCATAGGCGAACAGGGTTTTTATCCGATCATCAAGAATATTGACAAGACTTTACTTGAAGCCATCGGGAAGATCAAAATTCCAATTCAGCAAAATTTAACGACAGTTGTAACAAAATGAAATGTTGATCGTCATACCATGTAAAAAGTAAGCGAACCAGCATGAACGTAAAGGAATACAACCAATCAGTTGATCTGTATTCAGACAATGTTTTTCGCTTTATCCTGAAAAACATCAAAGACGAAGAACGTGCGCGTGATATCGTTCAGGATAGCTACGAAAAATTGTGGAGGAATGCCGAAAATGTAAATGCCGATAAAGTAAAATCGTATTTATTTACTACCGCCTACCATACCATGATTGATGTTCTCCGGAAAGATAAACGCCAGACCTATATGGAAGATTACCGGATACCGGAAGATACCCATAACGAGCAATATTCTGATCTTGCAGAGATTTTAAACGTGGCAGTGAAGCAATTGCCCGACATTCAACGGACAGTTATTTTGCTACGCGACTACGAGGGTTACTCCTATAAAGAAATCGGAGAGGTGACCTCATTAAGCGAAGCCCAGGTAAAAGTTTACATTTACCGTGCGCGGGTTTTCCTGAAAAATTACATCGGAAAAATGGATTTAGTTATATGAATATAACCAGAGATAATTACGAACCGTTTTTTCTCGATTACCTCGAAGGTAACCTGCAGGAAAATATGATTGATCAGTTTCTGGATTTTCTGGAAAACAATCCTGATCTGAAGAAAGAATTGCACCTGTTCGAATACATTCGTTTGCCCGAAGAGCATATTAATTTTTCAGGCAAGGAACAGCTTTATAAAAGTTCAGCCGAAACTAAAGCTCAATTTGAAAATCAAACTATTGCCTATCTCGAAGGTGATATGGAATACGAAGATCGAAAATCATTCGAAACCTACTTGTCCCAACATCCTGAATTACAGAAAGAATACGATTTGTTTTCAAAAACCAGGCTTAAACCTGATATCGGAATCATTTATCAGGGGAAGAATAAATTATACAAAAAGTCGGGTTCTGTTATTCTGATGAACTGGGTTACAAGGGCAGCAGCCGTACTTGTTTTGCTTTGGGGAATAAATTCAGTCATTCAAATGGGCAATCAGCCGGGCACACAAAATTCCGGGCCGGTTATTGCTGAAGTAAATGAGAAACCAGTGGAACCGGTCAAAAAGAATGACTCAGATAATAAGGTGGTAAAGACTGATGCCCCGGAAAAGCTGAAAACAACCAAAGTTTCCAAGTCCGAAAAAACGAAGAGCCTTCGCGAACAAACCAAAGGAAGGATGGAAGAAACACGGCCTGCTGATTCCAATCCGGTTGAGCGGGATTTGACAGCGCCCGCACCAGTTTCTCCCATATTGGCACAACTTGATCGGGCGCCTTTGGAAGCCGGGCTGGCAGTTTCGGGTTCGGTTAACGTGGAAAAAATCAATGATCGGCGGAACATCATGACCATTGAGGAGTTTTTGGCCAGCAGGGCAAAAAAAGTGGGCAATGAGGGTTTACTTTCAGCCCAACGAATTGCACGGGTCGGACTTGGTTTTGCATCAGAACTTTCGGGCGACAGGATTGGGTACAGCGTAAAAGATGGCAAAATTTCAAGCCTCGGTTTTGAAAGTAAATTGTTAGCCTTCTCCATTCCCCTGGAAAAAAAATAAACCGGCTGTAACATTTCAAAACTCCTCGCCGTCATAAAGGCAAAATTTAACATTACAGCCATGAAAACAATTTTTCTTTCTACTATCCTAATTGCTTCATTTATCCTGAATCTGGATGCTCAGCAATTGTCAGATGACGCGAAATCATTCACACCAACTTCCGGGTTAGTTGTTTCTGCCGACACCATTACTCCTTCGGTTGATAAGGACACCTCCATTGTCCGTATTGGTAAAAAAGATGTAAAAGTGATTGATCATGAAAACGGTACCGAAATTCTTTGGGGCAAAGGCAAACACAAAAAAGACCGTTCAGACCGATTCAAGGGCCACTGGGAAGGCGTTGAATTCGGGTTCAACGGATTTGACAAGCCTGATTACAGCGCTTACAACGGTCTGGAATTCATGTCGCTTAACCAGGGGAAATCGGCAGAGTTCAATTTGAACTTTTATGAACTGAACATTGGCCTTGCCAAATCCTATGTAGGTCTGGTTTCAGGAATGGGTCTAAGCTTTAACAGTTACAGGTTCGAAAATCCATACACTTTGCAAAAAGGCGTAAACAGAACTGAACCCAGCCTTCTTGACAGCGAAGGTCTTTCAAAAACCAAACTTGCAGTTTCGTACCTGAATGTTCCTTTATTGCTCGAATTCCAGATTCCGGTCAATCAAAACGAAGGAAGGTTGTTTATTAATGCAGGCCTGGTAGGAGGGGTTAAAATTGGCTCGCACACCAAAGTAAAATATGGTGACAAAAAAGATAAAGTTCGTGACGGATTTAATTTGAATTCGTTCAAATATGCAGCAACTGCCCGTATTGGCTATAAAGATGTCAGTTTATTTGCTACCTACAGCCTGACCCCCTTATTTCAGACTGGCAAAGGGCCTGAACTTACACCTTTCACCATCGGAATCAGTTTTTTAGATTAAAAGGTGCGGAGTTCCAAAAGTTCGGAGTGCCTAAAGTTTTTAGGAATACTATCTGCACTTTTTGTACTTTTGCATAATACATGAAGTGCGGAGTTCCAAAAGTTCGGAGTGTCTGGAGTTAACTTTAGGCACTCCGAACTCTGAACTCCGAACTTTAGGAACTCTAGGCACTTTTTCCAATGAAACGCATATTTTTGATTTTTCTGGCAATCTTCTCTTCTTTTCTGGCATTTGCACAGGAAAATGATTCGATCATTGTCGTAAAAAGTCCGGCAGGAAGATTATCCGGATTGATAGATATTCAGGATTTGGTAAATGAAGGATACAATTTCTGGGACGAGAAATTTGAAGGCCATTGGGCAGGTGTCGAATTGGGCATAAATGGTTTTGCCAATGCCGATTACAGCTTGTATTCTTCTACGGATAACAATTTTCTAAAGAATGATCTGCTTCGCTCCAATATCTTAAATCTAAATGTGCTGCAATATTCGAAGGGATTACAGCAAAACCGAAATACCATTGGTCTGATAACCGGTCTGGGTTTGAGCTTGCAAAGTTACCGGCTGAGTAACAGCACAACCATAATCCTTGACGAAAACCGAAAAGTGAAACCGAAAATGCTAATTTTTGACTCAAACCAAAAATCAAAATTATCATCCGTTTACCTGGAAGTCCCATTGCTGGTCGAATTTCAGATTCCTGTCGGTCATAATGCCAACCGCCTGTATTTTTGGTTCGGAATAACCGGGGCAAAACGATTGGAATCGCACACTAAAGTGAAATACAGGAAAGACGGCAAGCGTGAGAAACTGAAATCGCCGGGCGATTATTCCATTCGTGAATACAAAGTTGCCGGAACATTCAGGATGGGCTATCGCTGGGTGAACCTGTTTGCCACCTACGATTTGGTTCCCCTGTTCGAAGACCGCAGGGGGCCTGAATTGTTTCCATTTGCAGCCGGAATAAAACTAATCTCATTCTAATTGATATGAAACTACTGCTAATCAGCAATTCAACGATGCCCGGCGAGGCTTATCTGGATTATCCGAAACATGAAATCAAAAAGTTTTTAGGTGACCAACCGCTTATGGCATTGTTTATTCCCTATGCCGCAGTCACTTTTCCGTTCGATGTTTATGAGGAAAAAGTAGCTGAACGGTTTGGCGAATTGGGTTATCGGGTAAAAAGTATTCATCATTTCAGCGATTCTGTTCAGGCTGTCAGAGAGGCTGAGGTAATCGTAGTTGGAGGCGGAAATACCTGGCAATTGGTTCGGATGTTACACGATAACCAGTTGATGGATGCAATCAGAGCGAAGGTATTGAACGGGACTCCTTACATTGGCTGGAGCGCGGGCTCGAATGTAGCCTGTCCCACCTTGCGAACCACTAACGACATGCCGATTATTGACCCCCGTGGTTTTGAAACCACCGGCCTGGTGCCTTTCCAGATCAATCCACATTACCTCGATGCCAATCCTGAAGGCCATGGCGGCGAAACACGTGAACAGCGCATCGAAGAGTTTCTGGAAATAAATACAGAAATCTATGTCGTAGGACTTCGCGAAGGTACCATGCTGTATGTTGAAGACAATAAAATGAAACTGATTGGAAACCGTACTGCCAGAATATTCAGAAAAGGAAGTGCACCTATCGAGTTAGGTTCGGAAGACGATTTTGGTTTTTTGCTGTAAACTGAAAGTAATATATAATCCCTGGCAGAGTTCAAAACCTGTCAGGAATACACATACAAAAGGCTGAACCTTGCGGAACAGCCTTTTGTATTTTGATGAAAGTGGAACAATCAGACTACTCCCTGTGATATCATGGCATCAGCCACTTTGATGAAACCACCAATGTTGGCTCCTTTTACATAGTTGATGAACCCATCTTTTTCAGTTCCGTATTTGACACAGGTTTCGTGAATGTTGATCATGATTTGGTACAAACGGGCATCCACTTCTTCGCGGGACCAAAGTAAACGTATGGAGTTTTGTGACATTTCGAGCCCAGAGGTTGATACGCCACCGGCATTGGCTGCCTTACCCGGTCCATATAGTATTTTGGCTTCGAGGAACACCTCAACAGCTTCAGGAGTGGATGGCATGTTTGCTCCTTCAGAAATCAGGTAACAACCATTTTTCACCAATACCTTAGCATCGTCTTCGTTTATTTCGTTTTGCGTGGCACATGGGAAAGCTAAATCACATTTGATTCCCCACGGAGTCTGACCTTCGAAATACTGTACATTGTATTTGTCAGCGTATTCCTTGATACGTCCACGGCGGATATTTTTTAATTCAAGTATAAAAGCCAGCTTTTCTTCATCAAGCCCGGCCGGATCGTAAACAAATCCCAATGAATCGGACATGGTTACGACTTTTGCACCCATCTGGATCAATTTTTCAGCAGCATATTGCGAAACATTACCTGAACCGGAAACAACTGCAATTTTACCTGTTAAATCCTGTCCGCGTGTTTTCAGCATTTGGTCGGCAAAGTAAACTGCGCCATAACCTGTTGCTTCCGGACGTATCAAGCTTCCTCCCCATTCAATGGCTTTACCAGTCAGGACGCCTGTAAATTCGTTCCTGATGCGTTTGTATTGTCCGTATAAATAGCCGATTTCACGGCCACCAACGCCAATATCACCAGCGGGGACATCGGTATCGGCCCCAATAAAACGCTGCAATTCGGTCATGAAACTTTGGCAGAAGCGCATTACCTCGTTATCCGATTTTCCTTTTGGATCAAAGTCAGAACCACCTTTTCCACCGCCCATAGGCAGAGTGGTCAGGCTATTTTTAAAAACCTGCTCAAAAGCAAGAAATTTCAGGATGCCGAGGTTTACAGTTGGGTGAAGTCGCAGTCCTCCTTTATACGGACCAATCGCACTGTTCATTTGAATACGGAAACCTCTGTTTACCTGTATTTCGCCGTTATCGTCAACCCACGGGACACGGAACATCATCACCCTTTCAGGTTCAACCATGCGTTCCAGAACTTTTGCATGACGATATTTGGGATTTTCTTCGATGAAAGGCATCAATGATTCGACTACCTCTTTTACGGCCTGGTGAAATTCAGATTCACCCGGATTTTTGGCAATTACTTTTGCCATGAACTCGTTTACTTTCAGATTTAAAATATCAGCCATTGTTGATTTTTTTAGGGATTGTTAAATCTCGATGATTATTTGGAAGTCCAAAAAACTTCAAGGCTTAAAAATAATACCTAGAAACAATGCTTTTGTATGGCTGACTGAATTTACGTGTTACACGTAAGGGATTTCAGATCTCAATAATATTGTTTTTGATGGCGAACTTCACCATGTCCACCGTACTTTTCAGGTTAAGTTTCTGCATGATATGGTTTTTATGCGACTCTACCGTGCGGACACTGATGAAAAAACGGTCGGCAATTTCCTGATTGGTGTAACTTTCGCCCCATAGTTTGAGAATTTCGATCTGACGTGAACTTAAGTTTCCGATATCGGTATTCTGGTTCATTTCATCAGCTTTCAGGCTCGAAATATAGCGGTTCAGCAATAGATGGGTGATTGATTTGCTGTAGTAATCATGTCCGTTTCGCAGTGTATAAATGGCTTCCAGCAGACTGCTTCGATCCGAGTCTTTCCCCAGAAAACCTTTGGCTCCTGCTTTGATGGTCTTTAGAACAATTTCTTCGCTGTCGATAACTGAAATAATCAGAATTTTCAACTTTGGAATGGTGATATTCAACTGTACGATGAGGTTCAGGTTTCGTACCGAAATGTCGTGCATATTCATGATCAACACGTGAATTTGCATAGATTTAAGCTTTTCGGTCAAAACATCACGGTTGTCGCAATAAAGCACAATCCGAATATCGGTAATGCCCGACAAAAGTCCGGAAATGCCTTCAAGTACCAGCTTGTGTTCATCAAACAGCGCGATATCAATCATTTTCTATACAATTATAGCCGAGGTTTTATGTATTCCATCCATCAAAATGGTCAGCGGTTTTTTAAAACGGATATGTTTGAAATATTTGGTTTCGTGTATCACTTTTTGATTTTTAAACATTTCCCAACGCACGAAATCAACAGGCGATGAATGTTGCACCGAAAAATAGCCTATGTTCATGGAAGTTACATTGTGAAAGAAATGCGAACCGAGCGACGAATCCAACGGATAATTTTCAAGGCTCACCTCCACAATCACTTTGGCATTTGAAATTTGCGACCAGTTTACCGGAATTCCCACAAACCGGTCCCTGCTGCCCCATCGGCCAGGCCCAATCAAAACATAATGCCTGTTTTTTTTGATCATCAGATTATTCAGGGAATCAATTTCAGCCGCCATTTCAATCGTTTTCAGTTTACTAAAAGTTGAAGTATCAACAAAAATTACATCCCGGATATCTTTGATTTCGCCATTTCCAAGGCTCGATCGGGTAAACAAAGCCATTTGCGATTGATCAAGTTGGTCTATTACGATATTTTGCAATACCTGATTGCTAATCAGGGGTTTAATTTGAAGGAGGTAAAAAGTGGGCAAGTCATTTTTTGTACGGTTCAGGTCAACAGCATATTCAATTTCGACCGGAGAACCAAACGCTTCTTTAATCGTGTTCAGCAATATACTGATTGTTTCAGCCAGAGGAATGTAGTTGTAATGAAGTATATCGGCAAAATTTACGATTCGCGGGCCAAAAGTGTTTAACCCTGGCTCAATTCGATCGTTATTGGGATTGTAAACCGAGACACAATGATTCAGCGTTCCATGTTTTTCAGCTTCGCTGATATCTAAAAGTTTGAGAGCAGCCAATTCGCCATTTTCCAAAAAATCGAAATCTGTATCCCGGCAATCGAGTGCGTAAAACTGTACCTGTGAATTATTCAACAAATCCTTGATGCTATGAACTGAAACTTTAGGGTATTTTGGCGAAAACCGGAACGATTTCCAGCCATCAACTACGTAAGTTCCCAAACCAACTGCAGCTACAGCAAAACCTTCATCCGGCTTCATGTTGGCCACCGGATAATAGTTGTACGACTGGGCTACACCACTGATTTGAGGATAATAATAGTCGCCGTATTGGTTTCCGACCAGTTCCTGCAAAACAACTGCCATCTTTTCTTCTTCAACTTTGTGATGGATGATCGAAAAATAATTGCGGGCTTTCTTTGAGAATGTTGAAGCAAAAACCAGCTTGATAGCAATCGAAATCCGCCCGAGTACAAGTTTTTTATTTGTAGCGTGATTGGGAACAATGTAGGTATCAAACACTCCGGCAAAGGGCTGTGTAATGGAATCTTCAGAAGTGCTTGACGATCGTACTGCGATGGGTTTATCTATCTGGGAAACAAAAATCCGTAGCTTTTTCAGGAGCGAAATAGACAGATGAGCATCAACAAAATGTCTTCTGAGTTCGGCATACGAAATGTTCCGGTCAATGATTTTGTCGAAAAGCTTATTTTTCGAGATGAAATGCTGAAACTCATTCGTGCCGATGACTACAGTAATGGGTGCAAGAATGTTGATCCGGTTAGCCAAAGTCGGAAATTCGAGGTTGTAGATAAGCGTGTTGATAAATGCCAGTCCACGGCCTTTTCCTCCAAGCGACCCACCTGAAAAAGAAACAATATTTTTCTCGTCAAGGGTGGATGTTTCATCGAAGCTCAGGATTTTCCCCTTTTTCTTTTCCTCACGATAGTGTTTAATCGTATCGAGAAAAAATTGCCTCATCTCATCCATGTCTTTAAAGGTAGTCGCCGCAACCGGATTGAGTGTCCGTGCAAGTTGTATTTCTCCGCGCGACATGAGCCAGAGCGATAACTGATTTTCGGACGCATGGAGGAACAACGATTCGTCGGGTACTTCCTGAAGCAGGGTTTCGAATTCGCGCAATGATTTTGCCACCCCGATCCGGTTGCCTTCCTTGTCCCTGAAAACAAAATTTCCAAAGCCCAGGTAACTGGTCAGGTAATGTTTGAGGTCGGCAAGTAAAGTTTCTGAGTTTTTATTAATGAATGCCACTTCAAGCTCTTTGGCGATCTCACGATTTCGATCTTCAGACGATTGCAGGATAATTGGTAGTTTTGAAATGTGAGACTTTACATACTTAATAAAAGTAACACCGGCATTTTTATCCATTTTCCCGCCCCGGTCGAACTCCACATCAGAGATCACACAAAGCAGAAAGTCTTTGTATTTATTGAAGATGGCAATGGCTTCTTCATAATTGCGGGCGAGTAATATTTTGGGCCTCGACCGCATTTTTGAAATCTTATCCAGCTCGTTTTTCTCAACTTCAGGCAACAATTGCTGTACCTGGCTAAATACGATGTCGTACAGGTGCTGAAGGTATTTGGAATAATACAGAGGCGAATCTTCAATAAGTAAAATAACTCTGACCAGGCCAATTCTGGTGTCGTTTTCAACATTTACTTTGTCTTCAGTTGATTTCACGATAGCAAACAGGATCAGCGAATCGCCATTCCAGACAAAAAGTTTATCAACCGACCGTATGGTAGGTATCAATTCTTCGAAATACTTGATATCGCTTTTTTTGTTCAGGAGCAAATAAATGGGCAACGACTCATTTTTTTCTTTGATTTGTTCACTTAAAATCACAGGCGCTTCGCGGTCCATGCCCGCCATGAGGATGACCAGATCAAAATGAGTGGTTTCCATTAAGGCAAGCGCTTCATCGGCCGATGACGCGCCGGTAATCCTGGGCACCGAAAAAAGGCTGTACTGGTAAGCTTCGCCCATAAATTTCTCGAAAAACGAATCTTCGCTTTCGAGGGTAAATGCATCGTACAATGTTGCTACAAAAAGAATGTGAGTGATTTTGTACTTCATCATATCGAGATAAATGTACTTATCAAGAGCCTGTTGGTTGAAGTACAACTGAAGTGGCTTTTTGTTTGTCATTAAGGAGTTTCTGAAATCATCAGAGCGATGAATTACCTGAAGCGGTATCCCTTTCCGGTGGATAATTTCACGACCTTTGAAATTATTCAGATAACCACTGATCATCCTGGCAATGTTTATCAGTAAATTGCGCTCTTCAGCCAGGAACGGCCCCTCGTCTTCTTTCGGAAATTGTTTCAGGTAGAAAATTTCGATAGTCCCCTTTTTATTGTCAATGGTCACGAAATTTTCCTGCTGTACCCAATCCGTTTCCAAAAAATTATGACTGGTGTAAGTTTTACCTTCAAATTTGATTCGCGAAGCGGTAAACTTCGGATATTGCCATGATTTTGGTAGGATTGCACAAATTTCAGACAAAGTTTCATCTACCGATTTTCCCTCATCAATAATTAAGGTAGTTTGGTTAATGGCTTTTAGCTCTTTTAACCGTTCGGTGTTTTCGTGGTGCAGTTTGTTGAATACATCTCGTGTGGCAGAACCGGCAATCAGGTTTGCGAGGTTGATCAGCAAATTACGTTCTTCCTTCAGGAATGGGCCTTCATCAGCATCCTGAAATTGTTTCAGGTAAAAAATTTCGATGGTCCCTTTTTTTCTCCCGGGAGCTTCAAAGCCCTGTGCCATTTTCCATTTGGTTTCGCTGAAATTGCGGCTGATAAAAACATTTTTTCCGTAACTGATGCGGGCTGCCGTATATTCGGGATATTGCCATGATTCGGGTAAAATGGAACAGATGATTTGAAGCGACTCTTCAAGCGATTTTCCGGATTGAAGGATCTCCGAAGTCTGGTTTATCCCTTTCAACTCTTTCAGCCGTTCCGTATTCTTGATGAGTAATTCCTGCAGGGCTTTTTTCGATGCCATGCCTGAAATTAAAGCGGCCAGATTGTCAATCAGATTCCGTTCTTCGGTTAAAAAAGGCCCTTCACCAGCTACAGGAAATTCATTCAGATAATAAATCCCGATGGCTCCTTTCGACAAATCAGGAGTATCAAACTTTTGCTGCAACTTCCAGGGGGTTTCCCTGAAGTTGAGGCTCGTGAAATTTTTATTTCCATATCTGATGCGCACTGCCGTTTGTCCCGGATACTGCATGGCCTCAGGTAAAAAGGAACAAATTTCCTGCAGCAATTCATCCAAAGAGGCACTCTTCCTGATGATTTCAGTGGTGCGATTTATTCCCTGAAGCTCTTTCTGGCGTTCACCCATATTGAAGCTCAACTTTTCGAGCTGGATTTTTGAAACAAGGCCAACGAGTAAGCTCCCAATGGTTTTTATGGTCAACTCGGCATCTATAATTACAGATCCTGAGGAATCTGATATGATCTGATCTGACAGAAATAGCTCAATAAGGCTGTGTTTCCGGTCGGGTATATGAAAACCATGTTTCACAACAACCGATGTTTCTTCAAAATTTTGACTCAGGTAGGTTAATCCATCGAATGAAAGACGTACGCAAACTGCATTTTCATTATGAGATTGTAGGGCAATGGCATCACAAAAGCGCTGTAATGCACGATCCATGTCATTTTCTTTTTCAAGAATTTCAATTATCCTGAAGGTAAGATGCTCTTTATTAAATAACTGCAATTGATCTGGAGAACTATTTTCTTTTAGTGAAGTATTTGCGTTTTTAGACATATGATTCAATTTATCCTTAATCTCCGGAACCTGTAACCTTCATCAAAATTAATACATAAATTGGTTGTGTCTGTAATAAATGGCGTGAAATCATCCAAAGTAACGGTCTTGGTGTCTCACGCCATCAGTCGCAAATGCTCGATACTGTTTAAAGGGGGATATTTATTTCGTTACATGCATTAATTTTGTACGGTATTTCTTCTTCATGTCCAAATCGTTTAATCATTTCCCCGAAGTTAGGATAGTAGGCATTAAAATTATACCCATCAACACACACCACCCTTGTTGAGCCGCAAATACTAACTTTAAAAATGCCATGCCCGGTATTTTTGCCGGCATTCTTCAAATACAAAATGGCCTGAGTCGGAATATTGTATTTGATTGTGTGCGCACAGGTAATTTGAATTGTTGTGGCAGGGCCAAAGGCAATAACCTGATTCATTATATTTGTTCTCATGGTTTGTGTCATCACCTGACAAACCGATCCCTTTTCCCCATAACTTCCATCATCAGTAAGTGTAATAACTTCATCCGAAATTGCTTTAATTTCATTTTCAAGTATAATTCCTTCTTTTGTCGGTGACGAAAGAATAGTGATGATACGATTTCCGGCAGCATGGAGTGAAGTTAAAACAGGCAGAAGAGGGACAATTCCTTGTTCCCGGCCTATGCACAGGACATTCCCAAAATTTTCGATTTGAGCCGGATAGCCGAAAGGACCTTCGATTCCAACTATTTCGTTTCCCGGATTCAATTCCGCAAAATGCTTTGCAGCATCGTTGGCAGAATGAACAATAACGGTAATGGTTTCTTTTTCAGGATCGGTTTTGACTACTGGAACCGAAATTTCATGTTCGCCTTTTTCATCCTGAAGAATGACATAATGCCCAATTCGAATCTCATTTATGGCGATTGAAGTCCTGATTTCAAATTTCACCACTTCGTCTGAAATCCTCTTCTTTGCTATGATTTTGTTCATTTGTCACGATATTTTTTAGAGGTTTTGAAGTTAGATTGATTCGACCTCAGAAAAAAAATCGCTGCCAGATTTACGTGTTTCTACTAAGTGAAAAACGGAAAACCTGACTAAGATTCCTTTAATTGTCGAAATACCGGAATGAATTGATTTTGTGACAAATAATCAACTTTAATACTGAAATTTTAGATTAGATCGGACCTTTTTAAAAAAATGCACATAAAGTTGTTGGCAAAATGTATTATATTTATGAATAATACTAATCCTACTCCACCATGAACAAATTTGAAAACTTTACCGGCCTGTATCCCATTTCCAAAACCTTACGATTTGAATTGATTCCACAAGGAAAAACTCTGGAGTATATTGAAAAAAGCGAGATTCTCGAAAATGACAACTATCGTGCTGAAAAATACGAAGAGGTTAAAGACATTATTGACGGTTATCACAAATGGTTTATCAATGAAACGCTCCATGATTTGCATATCAACTGGTCTGAGTTAAAAGTAGCTCTTGAAAATAACAGAATAGAAAAAAGCGATGCTTCCAAAAAGGAACTTCAACGGGTGCAAAAAATCAAGCGTGAAGAAATATACAATGCCTTTATCGAGCACGAAGCTTTTCAGTATCTGTTTAAGGAAAACCTACTTTCCGATCTGTTACCGATTCAAATAGAGCAATCGGAAGATTTGGATGCTGAAAAAAAGAAACAGGCTGTCGAAACATTTAATCGTTTCTCAACCTATTTCACCGGCTTTCATGAAAACCGGAAAAACATCTATTCCAAAGAAGGAATTAGTACTTCGGTGACGTATAGGATAGTGCATGATAATTTTCCAAAATTTCTGGAGAACATGAAAGTTTTCGAAATTCTCAGAAACGAGTGTCCGGAAGTTATATCAGACACAGCCAATGAATTAGCTCCATTCATAGATGGTGTACGAATAGAAGATATTTTCCTGATCGACTTTTTTAATTCAACATTTTCCCAAAACGGAATAGATTACTACAACCGAATTTTAGGTGGCGTAACAACTGAGACAGGCGAAAAGTATAGAGGAATCAATGAATTTACAAACTTATACCGTCAACAACACCCGGAATTTGGCAAAAGCAAGAAAGCTACCAAAATGGTGGTACTATTTAAGCAAATACTGAGCGACAGAGATACGCTTTCATTCATTCCTGAAATGTTTGGCAACGACAAACAAGTACAGAATAGCATTCAGTTATTTTATAACCGTGAAATTTCACAATTTGAAAATGAAGGTGTAAAAACTGATGTTTGCACAGCTTTGGCAACATTAACGAGTAAAATAGCCGAATTTGATACCGAAAAAATTTACATTCAGCAACCCGAACTGCCCAATGTTTCGCAAAGGCTTTTCGGTTCGTGGAATGAGCTGAATGCCTGTTTGTTTAAATATGCCGAATTGAAATTTGGAACAGCCGAAAAAGTGGCCAACAGAAAGAAAATCGACAAATGGCTGAAATCCGATTTGTTCAGTTTTACTGAGCTAAACAAAGCTTTGGAGTTTTCAGGAAAAGATGAACGAATTGAAAATTACTTTTCTGAAACCGGAATTTTTGCCCAACTGGTGAAAACGGGTTTCGATGAAGCCCAATCCATTCTGGAAACGGAGTACACCAGCGAAGTTCATTTAAAAGACCAGCAGACTGATATTGAAAAAATAAAAACTTTTTTAGATGCATTGCAAAATCTGATGCACCTGCTTAAATCGCTGTGTGTGAGCGAAGAGGCTGACAGGGACGCTGCTTTTTACAATGAGTTTGATATGCTTTACAACCAACTGAAACTGGTTGTGCCGCTTTACAACAAAGTTCGTAATTACATCACCCAGAAGTTGTTCCGTTCTGATAAAATCAAAATCTATTTTGAGAATAAGGGACAATTTTTAGGTGGTTGGGTGGATAGTCAAACTGAGAATAGTGACAATGGAACCCAAGCCGGAGGCTATATTTTCCGCAAAGAAAATGTAATTAACGAATACGACTATTATTTGGGGATTTGTAGCGATCCAAAACTGTTTAGAAGGACAACCATAGTCTCTGAAAATGATAGAAGTTCTTTTGAAAGATTGGATTATTATCAGTTAAAAACCGCTTCCGTTTATGGAAATAGTTATTGCGGGAAACACCCATATACTGAAGATAAAAATGAATTAGTAAATTCAATAGATCGATTTGTACATTTATCAGGTAATAATATCTTAATAGAGAAGATTGCAAAAGACAAAGTAAAAAGTAATCCAACAACAAATACACCAAGCGGTTATCTTAATTTTATTCATAGAGAAGCACCTAATACTTATGAATGCTTACTTCAAGATGAGAATTTTGTATCTCTAAATCAAAGAGTCGTTTCTGCTTTAAAAGCCACCCTAGCAACATTAGTCAGAGTCCCTAAAGCATTAGTTTATGCAAAAAAAGACTACCACCTTTTTTCAGAAATAATAAATGACATTGACGAATTAAGCTATGAAAAGGCATTTTCGTACTTTCCAGTTAGTCAAACTGAATTTGAAAATTCCTCGAACAGAACAATAAAACCACTACTACTTTTCAAAATATCTAATAAGGATTTGTCCTTTGCTGAAAATTTCGAAAAAGGAAATCGGCAAAAAATCGGCAAAAAGAATTTGCATACTTTATATTTTGAGGCACTAATGAAGGGCAATCAAGATACTATTGATATTGGTACAGGCATGGTTTTTCATAGAGTAAAATCATTGAATTACAATGAAAAAACTCTGAAATATGGTCATCATTCTACACAACTAAATGAAAAGTTCAGTTACCCAATAATTAAAGATAAGCGATTTGCCTCTGACAAATTCTTATTTCATCTTTCGACAGAAATTAATTACAAAGAAAAAAGGAAACCTCTAAACAACAGCATAATTGAATTTTTAACAAATAATCCCGACATCAACATTATTGGACTTGACCGTGGCGAACGGCATCTGATCTATTTGACCCTGATCAATCAAAAAGGAGAAATCCTGAGACAAAAAACATTCAACATTGTCGGCAATACCAATTACCATGAGAAACTGAACCAACGCGAAAAAGAGCGCGATAATGCCCGAAAAAGCTGGGCAACCATTGGAAAAATCAAAGAGTTGAAAGAGGGATTTTTGTCGCTGGTAATTCACGAAATAGCCAAAATAATGGTGGAGAACAATGCCATTGTAGTACTCGAAGATTTGAATTTCGGATTTAAGCGCGGTCGCTTTAAAGTTGAAAAACAGATCTACCAAAAATTTGAAAAAATGTTGATTGACAAGTTGAATTACCTGGTATTCAAAGACAAAAAAGCCAATGAAGCCGGAGGTGTTTTGAAAGGTTATCAGTTGGCTGAAAAATTTGAAAGCTTCCAGAAAATGGGTAAACAAAGCGGTTTTCTATTCTATGTTCCTGCGGCGTACACCTCGAAAATTGATCCAACAACCGGATTTGTAAATATGCTGAACCTGAATTATACCAACATGAAGGACGCACAAACACTGCTGTCAGGAATGGATAAAATCAGTTTCAATGCCGATGCCAACTATTTTGAGTTTGAGTTGGATTACGAAAAATTTAAAACCAATCAGACCGACCATACCAATAAGTGGACCATTTGCACCGTGGGCGAAAAACGCTTTACTTATAACAGTGCAACCAAAGAAACCACGACTGTAAATGTAACCGAAGATTTAAAAAAGCTGCTGGATAAATTTGAGGTAAAATATTCGAACGGTGACAATATTAAAGATGAAATTTGTAGACAAACCGATGCTAAGTTTTTTGAAATAATACTTTGGCTGTTGAAACTAACCATGCAAATGCGCAACAGCAATACCAAAACTGAAGAAGATTTTATCCTATCGCCTGTCAAAAACAGCAACGGTGAGTTTTTCAGGAGCAACGACGATGCCAATGGTATTTGGCCTGCCGATGCCGATGCCAACGGAGCTTACCACATTGCGTTGAAAGGTTTGTATTTGGTAAAAGAATGTTTTAACAAGAACGAAAAGAGCCTGAAAATAGAACATAAAAATTGGTTTAAGTTTGCACAAACTCGCTTTAATGGCTCCCTAACAAAGAATGGTTAAACTTTATTCAAAATAAACTATGAGCAGTTTAAAATTATTTCAGGATAAAAGCATCCGTTCGTACTGGGACGAACTGGAAGAACAATGGTATTTTTCGGTCATTGATGTGGTTGGGGCCCTTACCGACAGCCTGAATCCGAGGGATTATTGGTTTAAAATAAAAAAACGGGAGAAAATTTCAGGAATTGAACTGTCGACAATTTGTCGTCAGTTGAAACTACAAGCCCCCGACGGTAAATTAAGGGAAACCGATTGCGCCAACGTGAAAGGGTTGTTCAGGATTATACAATCGATACCATCGCCCAAAGCCGAACCCTTTAAACTATGGCTTTCGCAGGTTGGGTACGACCGCCTTCTGGAAATAGAAAACCCCGAACTGGCCCAGGAACGGATGAAGGAACTGTACGAACAGAAAGGTTACCCCAGAGAATGGATTGACAAACGCATACGCGGAATTGCCATTCGGCAGAACCTGACCGATGAGTGGAAAGTCCGCGGGATGAAAGAGGAGCGCGATTATGCCATCTTAACTGCCGAAATTTCAAAAGCCGCTTTCGGATTGACTCCTTCGGAATACAAGGAGCTTAAAGGTTTAGAAAAAAAGAGCCAAAACCTGCGCGACCACATGACCGATTTGGAATTGATTTTTACCATGCTGGGCGAACGGGTTACTACCGAAATATCGGCCAACGAAAAGCCCGATACGTTTGAAAAGAATAGAAAGGTAGCCAAACGCGGAGGGAATGTTGCAGGTTTTGCCCGGAAGCAAACCGAAAAGGAATTAGGCAGAAGCATCATTTCCGATCAGAATTTTCTGTCACTCCCCGCCAATCCGGATCAGCCAGAACTGAACAGCGAAATTATTAACTGATAAATGGACGAATATATCCTCATATCAACGCTCAACGATTTTATCTTTTGTCCGTATTCAATCTATTTGCACAATGTGTACGCGGGTGGCGACGAAGATTTGGTTCACGCCACACCTCAAACACAAGGTAAAGCTGCTCATACTGCTATTGATGAAAAAACTTACAGTAGCAGGAAAGATGAACTTACCGGGCTTTCGGTTTTTTGCGACGAATTGGGTGTGATGGGTAAAATAGATTTATACAAAAGCAAAGAAAAACGGTTGATTGAACGAAAATATCAGCTTAAAACCATTTATCAGGGTCAGATTTACCAGCTTTGGGCGCAGTATTTCTGCATGACCGAAATGGGCTATCCAATTGATATTCTGGAGTTTTATTCTATTTCGACCAATACTACTTTTCCGTTAGCTATTCCAACAGCCGGGGATAAAAAGGAGTTGCAGGATTTTATTCTTCGATTCAAACAATACGATCCGGCACAAGCGATACCGGTTAATATCAACAAATGCACCCATTGCATCTATTGTAATTTGTGCGATAAAATCGAATCCGAAAATGTTTACTGTTTACAGCTAAAGACATTGAATATCGTTCAGTATTTGTGATCAACTGCATCGAAAACAAAGCGTTACGTGTATCGAACGGCGCATTACTACTCGAAGATACCGAAGAGAAAAAGACAATAACCAAACTGCCGTTTCAAAAAATACTGGCTTTGTTTGTGATCGGTCACATCACCATAACAACGCCTTTGATTGAAAATTGTACCAGAAACGGGATACCTCTGGTAGTTATGAAACCCAATTTCAGACCTGTGTTTTTCTTTTCTGTAACAGCCGAAGCCAATTTCCTGTTAAGGCAAAAGCAGCACGAAAACGACAAAAACAATTTGCAGATACCCAAAATACTGGTGGCAAATAAAATACAGAACCAATTGCGTTTGCTTGAAAAAACACGACAAAAGACTGATGCCATTGTGAGAGCAAAGGGTCAGTGTGCAAAATCTTTGTTACTTATACCTGATGCTGCAGATTATGAAATAGTTATGGGCTTGGAAGGCCGGGTAGCAAAATCATTTTTTGCCGCTTATTTTGAGCAATTGGATTGGAAATCACGCTGTCCACGAACTAAAATCGATCCGGTTAATGCAACGCTCGATATTGGTTACACCATTCTGTTCAATTACGTGGAGGCTTTTGTCCGTTTATTTGGGTTCGATCCATACATTGGTGTTTATCACAGGCTTTGGTTCAAACGCAAATCACTGATTTGTGATTTGATGGAGCCTTTCAGATGCCTGATTGACCAACAGGTACGCAAAGCTTTTAATACCAAACAATGCAAAGCCGATGATTTTAAACTGTTTAAAAATGAATATGTGTTGAAACACGAGAAAAGTAGCGAATATACCCGGATGTTCTACGATGTATTAATTGAGCAAAAATCTATGGTATTCAAATATGTACGGGATTATTACCGCTGTTTCATGCAGCAAAAAAGTACAGCCAATTACCCAAAATTTTTAATCAACTAATAAGCTAATGCTGGTAGTGAGTTATGATATTTCAGACAATAAACTTCGCACCCGTTTTGCGAAAATGTTGAGCAAACACGGAGGTGTTCGCCTGCAATACTCAGTTTTTGAGATCAATAACAGCAAACGAATACAGGATATCCTGAAAGTTAAAATCGAAGCTGTTTTTGCCAAAGAGTTTGAAGGGAGCGACAGTATTTTTATTTTTGAAACCGACCTGCATAGAGCAACAAAATATGGCAATGCCATTCATCGCGATCAGGAATTAATTTTTTTCGATTAGCAAGGCAGCATCTTTATTTATTTCAATAATCCATTCAGTTTTGTATATAATTTTGAATATCTGTTCATTGAAATATTGGTTTTAATTTTTAGTAAATGGGGGGGGTAAAAATACCTGTTCCATAATTTTGAAAAAGCCTGAAAACACGTACATTTGCGAGCGGGGTTCAACGGACTAGAGTCTGGCCCCAAATTTTAATTTCTACTGTTGTAGATACCCTAACCATCAGAGCAGAAAAGGGGAGTCTGGCCCCAAATTTTAATTTCTACTGTTGTAGATTAGTTAATTGAATTGGTTTGTTTCTGTGTCTGGCCCCAAATTTTAATTTCTACTGTTGTAGATCTTCATTGGTTACACGTACATCGTTACTGCCTGGCCCCAAATTTTAATTTCTACTGTTGTAGATAAAACCACGGATAAAACCCAACAAAAGTCTGGCCCCAAATTTTAATTTCTACTGTTGCAGATATTTTCTTTTGCTACGAATGGCCAATAGCATCAATGCTTTAGAAAATAGGAGTCTTTCCATTTACTTTTTAAGTGATTTCGTTCAGTAACAGGCAGGTCCATTCACGGGTGGCCCACAACCTCGCCATACTCTGGGCCAGGCAATACCGCAATGCGAATTTTTGATGTAACGCCATCCTTCAGGATTTGGACTGTTAATGTTTACTGGTCGCAATGAGGTGGGCCAGGGTATGCAACCTGGAGCCGCGCAGGCAGGGAAAAGATCGTAACAATCATCCGATAATACTGTTTTTGAATCAATCTGGGCCTGCTTAATCTGCGATTCGAATTCTGCTGGTGGTGTTTTATCTTGTTTCAGATAGTACAAACTGACATTGTAAAAACTGACAGTTTTTAAAGCTGATTCATTGAACCCTGTAATTTGAGTAAGGAACTGCGGAATTGAGCTTTCGATACTTGCGGCTAATTGCTCGGCACGTCCAGCCCGAATTTCTGAAAGTACATTCATCATATTCAAGAATTCCGCCGAATATAAATCCTGTGATTCTTGCAAAGTCATTTCCATATCCCCCGAGGTTACTTTCTCATCTTTAGGCAAGCATGAAAAAAAGATCAAAACCATTGCGATCAACGACAACCTGGTTTTCATTCCGAACCTTTGTACAAATAATTGTTTTTTCATTGTTTTAAGTTTTTGAGTTAATATTAAGTTTTGCAACGAAACCCGGAAAGCACCATTTACGAATATGCAGATAAAAGGATACATATATCTTATATATAGAAGGAATTTTTATTTGAAATATTTTTGGGGAAGTGGGGGATTCGATTCTATAACCTTCTCTTTTTGAAGGCTTATGGGATGTGGGCAGAAACTACATGGATATTCGTAGTAAGCAAGAAATTCTTATTTCACCTCTCCCGTCAAATACCTTCCCGAAATAAACCGGATGGGGTACCAGGCCGCCAGAAAGCCGATGCCGGTAACGAGCAGAAAAATAGCCAATAAATCGCCAATACGGATTTCGACCGGATAGCTGGAAAAGATGAACGATCCTTCGTTCCCCGGAATTTTCAGGATTCCAAATTCAATCTGAACCCAGCAGATCAGGATTCCAAGGATCAGGCCGAAAATAGCCCCGGCCAAAGAAATCATCCAGCCTTCGAACAGAAAAATCGTGCGGATGAGTTTCTGGTTAGCGCCCATGCTTTGCAGAATGGCGATGTCGGCCTTTTTATCAATGATGAGCATCGAGAGCGAGCCCAAAATATTGAAAGATGCGATAATAAGCACGAATCCAAGAATGAGGAAGATGGCCCATTTTTCGGATTTCATGACCCGGTAAAAGAGTTCGTGTTGCTCGAACTGCGTTTTTACTGTAAACTTTTCGCCCAACAGCCTTGTAATTTCAGGTTTTACCAATTCTTCTGAAACGCCCGATTTTAGTGCAAGTTCAACCGCGCTTACCCGGTTTCCCATCTGAAAAAGTTCCTGGGCATAACCAAAAGGGACCAACACGTATTTCGAATCAATTTCCTGTTGGTTGGCAAATATTCCGGAAGCATAAATCGTGCTGTGGTTAAACGCATTGGCCAGTGAGGGCTGACCGCTCGTACCTTTTTTCAGGGTGTAGATATGGACCGGATCGGTAAAATTCAACCCGACTGACAAATAATAGGCTACACCCTGGCCGACCACCGCGAACGGAGAATTTTTGGCTTCCAAAATAAAGCGGCCACTGGTAATGCTACTGGTGTCAAGCCCTGAAATTTCGTTGTAATTGGCCGGAACGCCTTTAATTGTTGCAAAGTATTGCCTTTCGCCATAGCGAAGCAGTGCATCTTCTTCAATTACCGGAGTTACCGATACAATTCCGGTTAAATTTCTGATGGCCTCAAAGTTTCCTTCGTTCAGGTCGAATGATTTACCTTTTGCAGCCGTTATTTTGATATCAGGATCGAAAGAAGAGAACATGGATTTGATAGCAGTATCGAGCCCGTTGAAAACAGAAAGGATGACGATCAGAGCAAAGGTGCCAACAGTAACTCCGGCCACCGAAATGCCGGAAATAAGGTTGATCACATTGACCGATTTCTTTGAAATCAGGTAACGACGGGCGATATAGAAGGCAGTCTTCAATTTATTTCCAGGCTTTAACGATCAATCCGGTTCCGCTTTGGTGTTTCATTCCAAGATCGAAGAAATTCAGGATGATGGCAAAAGGATAAACAATCAGGTAATAAAACGGAAGGATGACAAAGAATATTTTGCTTGTTCCCAGCATCAGGATCGGATATTTCATCGAAAGTTTCCAGGATATTTTCCCTGGAACCCCATAAGAATAGCGGGCTTCAACCTGCGTAAATCCGACCGATTTCAGCTTGGTTTCAATCCCCTCAATGTTATATCCATCCCGAACGTGTTCGTCAATAAATCCGTGAACGCCTTCTTCGTGATCGTGGTCGTGCGAATCAGATCCGCCCTGATCGGAGGGTGTCGAAATCAGCAACATCCCGCCTTTTTTCATCGAAGTATAAAAATTCCGGAATACCTGGACATCTTCTTCAATGTGCTCCATTACATCCACCGAAAGTACCAGATCGTATTTTCCATTCTCATTAAATTGGGTCAGGTCGGCCAGCTCAAACTTTACACGATCCGACAGACCAGCTTTTTGCATAAAACCTATGCAATCTTCAATCTGTTCAGGTTTAATGTCAACAGCTTTGATTTTTGCCTTTGGAAACCATTTGGCCATACGGTAAGTATATTGTCCGAATCCCGAACCGGCATCGAGTATATCTTTTACTTCCGGAGAAACATGGTTGCGCTTGCGAAGTTCTTTGCGGATGTGCCAGGCCCGAAGCAGAAGCATATCGAGCAGATGATAGAATATTCTGCGTAAAACCGGATTTTGGTTAAATACACTTCCCAGCGAACGTTTTATCGGATCGTATTGCATAATATCAAAAAAAAATGAAAAATGAAAAATGAAAAAAGTGATCAGTCGCAGTGATCAGTCGCAGTGCTTTACATTTCTGAACACTGAGACTGAACACTGAGACTATTCTTTCAGTAGCCGGTCTATATTATCAATGTAATCGAGGCTGTCGTCAATGTGAAAATCGAGTTGCGGAACAATCCTTAATTGTTTACCCACTTTCAGCCCAAGCAAACCGCGTATTCTGGATTGATGATGTTTGATTTCGAGCAAAGTTGCAACGCCTTTTCCAGAAGGGAAAATACTCAGGTAAACCCGGGCTATGGCGAGGTCGGGCGAAATCCGGACATTGGTTACACTGATTATAATCCCGTGAAACAGGTCTTTTCCTTCCTTCTGCAGGATTTCGGCAATATCCTTTTGTATCAGGCGCGATATTTTATTTTGGCGGGTAGTTTCCATTCTGTTTTATTTTTGAAAATTAAGCGTTCAAAGGTAATATTATTGCCGGGCAAACACAAGATTTGGATATAGAACCGATACCTCAGTTTATTCGGGATCATACATGAAGCCTTGTTCTGCGTTTTCTTATTTTTGCGTCATGAAAACCGAACAAGCTTTTTTTACTTGATTTATGGAAGGACTTTTTGATTACAGCCTTTGGGGGCTTTTTCTGGCCAGTTTTCTGGCAGCTACAGTTGTGCCTTTCAGTTCCGAAGCAATTCTTACTTTCCTGATTGCCAACGGAACGGATGTCACTTCAGCAGTTCTGGTCGCTTCGGCCGGTAACTGGCTGGGCGGCATGAGCAGTTTTACCATAGGATATTTAGGCAAATGGGAATGGATTGAAAAATACCTCCGGATTAAACGCGAAACCATCGAAAAATGGCACAACCGGTTGTATAAACGCGGGGCTATTTTTGCTTTTCTGAGCTGGGTCCCGGGAGTTGGCGATATTTTTGCAGTCGGACTGGGACTTTTGCGTGCCAACATTTGGATAACCGCCATTGCCATGCTTGCCGGCAAATTTATGCGCTATGTGGTTTGGGCCTGGCTGAGCGGATTGGTTTTTTAAAAGTCTCCCCTACTCGGGACAAAATCCAGACCTTCAATCTTTTCGCTACCCGAATATAATTCTAACAGGATTTTTCATCCATTCATCAATTTATTATCAACTATGCCTGAACAGCCGACGACAAAGAAAATAAGTGAAATACATGGCTGTGAATCCGGCACGAAAAAAAGAAATGCCTGAAACACCGGCTTAAAACAAAAACTGAAAAGCAAATTGCGGGATGGCAATTATCTGTGCAGATCGAGAGACGAAAAGTACGGCTCGCATGGGTTTAGATTTTTATTTATGGAAAAATAACAGTTGTAAACTTTATGAGGGAGAATTTCTTTATATTTATCAGATGCAGTGAAAGAAACAATAAAAAGTACTATAAACTTTCCGCTTTTTACTAGGTATGTGGCATTGTAAAAAAAACAACAGATAACATATGAAGAACATTTACAAATACTTCCTTATCCCCCTAATTGTCGGATTAATAATTGCCGGTATTCAATTCGGTTTGCCATATTTTTTTGGCGACAAAAAAGAATTAACTTATAAAATCTATGAACCTATAACATACTTTGACAAGAATACTGTAGGAGAATTGAATATCGTTATAAATGGAATCGAATCTAATGCACTTTTCTCAAATCAATTTTTAATAGAAAACACTGGACAAATACCCTTAAAAAATATCCCAATAACAATTAAATTTGACACACTAGACTCCTTGTTTAAAATTTATAACTACACTATTCAGACACAGCCACCATTAGAATTCGGGAATATTGACAAGAAATTAAGCCGAACAAACCTTTCAATTAATGTTGATCTTATTAATCCTAAAGACAAAATCCTAATAAACATTCTGACAAATAGTAGAAATAAATCAGGTCTATATTCTAAAAGCGAAGGAATGATTTTAAGTAAAGCCGAAATAAAGGAAGAAAAGAAGGAAGATAAATTCAGTTTCCTACTAGCATTACTTGCTTCAATTATGTCGACAATATTGTCATTTTTTATATCGCCAAAAACATTGAATGCTTTAGGAGCCTTATCCAAGGTAATTGACAATCTTTTCAAAGCCAAAAACCAAAGTGGACTTAAAGTAGTATCGGCTTTGTATGGGAACAATGAGACTTATATTGACATTACAGAAAAATTAAACCAATTGATTGAAAATGATAAATTATCTGTAAAGGTTTCTAACGAATTAGCTGGTAGAGATCCTTTACAAAACGTCAAAAAAGAATTAAAATTAATTTATTCACTTGGAAGCAAAATAGAAACAGTAGTTGTGGACGAGACACAGGATTTAAAATTGCCGATAGATGAGAAAAACGCCACATAGCAAGCTATCCGCAAGCCGGGTTTGGTTGATTTGTTGGCAGGAAATTAGGATTATTCATTTGATTTATTATCCAAAAAAGATACACCCATGTCCGACAAATTTCAGGATAAATACCGGATTCCATCGGCTCGGTTGCAAAATTAGGATTATGGTTGGAATGCGGCCTATTTTATAACCATCTGTACAAAAAACAGGGAATGTTATTTTGGGGAAATTGTTGAGGGGAAAATGATTTTATCCGAAATCGGAAAAATTGCTGATCAATATTGGAATGAAATTCCTGATCATTTTCCATTCGTTGAATTGGGTGAATTTGTTGTGATGCCCAATCACATACACGGGATAATTGTAATTAATAAACCGGATGACGGTCGAAATCATGAAACCAATAACATGGAATCGCCATCACCCGTAGAGACGCCCAATTTGGGCGTCTCTTTACCGGATACGGGATTGTATGTTCAGACGCCCAAATTGGGCGTCTCTACCATTCCCACGATCGCAATCATCTCAACAAAACGAACATCTGCCGCATCCGAAAAATGGAATCCTGAAACATTGGGCGTAATAATCAATCAATACAAACGGATTTGTACCATTGATTCACGAAAAATTCATGCCGGGTTTGGTTGGCAATCGCGTTTCCACGACCATATTATCCGAAACGATGAATCATTTCAACGTATTTCGGAATACATTCAAAATAATCCGGTAAATTGGCGTACCGATAAATTTTACGATGGAAAGGAATCCTAACAACCACATAACCATGAAAAAGCTTTACCAATTTTTGCTTGTTGTGATGATGTTGTCAATAGGCCTGATGGTCCATTCACAACCCCAATTTCTCAAACCCGATACATTAAGTTTCAAACCATTTATCTGGAAATCGGAAACTCCTGCCGGCTGTCCGTTTGAACCATCGAAAGAATTAACCGGTATTGGGTTTTTGGGCATCAAGAGCGGGTTTCATTACGGCGACACCTGGTATCCTGCATGGGCTTCGAACGATACTTTATATTCTCCGTGGACAGATGGGACAACCAAAAGATCAGATGGTTATTCGGATGAATCCAGTTCAGGGGATGGTAAGTTGCATAATTTTACTGGTCAGGGAGTAATGATCGGCGATGACCCGACCAGCATTCAGGCATACAGTACCGGCATTTACAAATCGCCGTCTGCACCCTATCAGGGCCGGTATCCCTGCGGATCGTTGATCTTCAACAATATTTGGTATTATGGAACCTATTGCCTTGATCCTTTGGGCGAAACAAAATACGGTGATCAAACAATTAATTGGCCATGGATGGGACCATTCGTTGGGTTCCGTTATTCTAAAGATTACGGACACACCTGGAAAGAATGTCCCCACACGCCCGAAAAACCTTTGTTTGGAGAAACAGGAATAAACGGGTATCCGGTAAAAATTGGTTCACCACATTTTATAGATTTCGGGAAAAACATGCAGTATTCTCCTGACGGCAAAGCCTATTTAGTAGCGCATGGCGCTGATACCACCGATACCAAAGGCCGTTTTTGGAACGATAGCTGGATTACCGGCGACCAGATTTATCTTTTACGGATTACTCCCACAATAGAAAATATGAACGACCCTTCGAAATATGAATTCTATGCCGGAAAAGATTTAAATGGACGTGCAATTTGGACCAGAGATTTTCGGAAAATCAAACCCCTGCTCGAATGGAATAACAACATGGGCTGTGTGACGATCACTTACAATGCTCCGTTGAAAAAATACCTGATGTGCATTACCGACGGAGGCAATACATGTTCGAAAATGAATACTTATATTCTTGAATCAGATCAGATTACAGGTACATGGAAATTAGTTACGTATATGAAAAACTTCGGGGAACAGGCCTATTTTGTCAATATTCCTTCAAAATTTATCAGCAAGGATGGTAAAACTGCCTGGCTTTTATATTCCGGAAATTTTGCACCCAACTGGAATGGCGAAACAATCATGTCAAATCCTCCGGGCAGCCACTATGGTTTAGTCCTCCAGAAAGTTGAACTTTTAAATCCTGACAGTTATAAGAAATTCAATAAATAACCTCTTCATAATAACCATGAAAAACCTAACTAAACCGCTGATTATTTTCATGATATTCCTGTTCATTTTGGTACCAGCAATCAGGGCACAGCGCGATCCGCTCAAATGGCCTTTCTCCGCGAAATCTATCTGGAACATGCCTATTGGTTCGGAGGCCATTTATGTTCATGCGCACATCGAAAAAGCCCTTGCGCAGGGAATGACCATTGACGAAGATTACATCGTTATGACTCCCCATGCGCCTTTGATGGAAATTGTCGAGAACCGTGCGGGTTGGGACAAGAACAAAGACCGATGTACTACCGATGGCAAACTGTTGTTCAGTGCACCAATTCCCCAATCATTTATAGTCAGTCACGAAACCTGGGACGGGGATACACCCAATGCCGGTTTGGCTGTGCTCATGCCCGATGGGCGCACCATCAAACAAACACAGCCTTTTGCACACTGCACTTCCGGAAAGCCAGGTACGTCGCAATACGGATTTGCCGATACCGATATTTATGGTGAAGGAATGTATGGCGCTCATGGTGGCTCAGGACTTTCTGCCATTGGCGGATGCCTTCGTCTTGGTGAACTTACGCCAACATCAGGGCCGATCAGACATGCCCTGAAAGTGAATATTTTTGCAAGAAAGAACATCTGTTATGATGACGAAACCAAAGGTTATCGCTGGCCGGCCAAACAATCAGATGGCTATGCTGCCAATAATTACTATAAAGACCGTAAATCGGTTATTGTGAAAGCTTGCCGGATGGGAGCTTTACTTGCTTTGCCGGCGAAAATGAACCTGGATTCACTGGGTTTCGAAACCAAACCTGCCCGTATCCTGGCCGAAGCCTTTCAAAATTACGGAGCCTATCTGGTTGACGATACTGCATGGGATGTTTATGCCATTTTAACCGAATGGTCTCCCGATGGGCGATTCAACGATCTATTTAAAAAAAACTGGGGTTTCTCGTTGAAAGAAAGCAACAAAGATACGCCCTGGGCCAGGGATATGGACCGGATCTTCCTGAACCTGCACGTGGTTGACAACAATTCGTCGTCAAACATTGGCGGAGGCGGAAAACCACGAATGCCTTTGGCGCCGGCCTTTAAAAAGTAAAATAATTCGGAACAATGGATTACAAATACCTGATCGTTAAAACCTGGGTTATACTTTTTATCAACCTGACTGTTTATGCCCAGCAATGGCAAGCTGTACCGCTTGTAACCAAAACCTTGAAAGACCTCGGAATGGTGGGTGGAGAAGGCTGTCAGGTTGTTCAGTCCATCGAAATTGACCAAACCGATGGAATGTTTCTGCTAATGGGTACCGACGTGGGCGGCATTTATCGAAGTACCGATGGCGGCAAAATCTGGAAACCCTGCAACATAGGCTATACTCCCCGCGGAAATGCCGGCTTTGCCATTGACCCGGGTAATAATCAACGGGCGTTGGCCGTGGGAGCGAACAGCATCAAAAACCAGAGTCACGGGCTGTACCTCACCACCGATCAGGGCGCCAGTTGGAAACAAGTGGTTCAGGAAGGAAATTACGACGGCTACCGGGGTTTTGCCGATAAAGTTGAATTTGTAAAAAGCAGTTTTGATGCCACTCTCAGCTATTCCAAAGTGGCTTACTGGTTGAACCCGGCAGGTGGAATTTACAGATCGGCCGATGGCGGTTCGAACTGGAGTAAGGTGAATACCCAATATGGCAATTCTATCCTGAAGGTGAACCATCAAAACGGCGATGTGTATGCGGCCAATTCAACCGGATTTTACCTTAGTACTGATGGAGGTGTGAATTTCACTAAAAAACTTGCCGAAAATGTGGCCGATATGGATGTTTCAATGGCTGCGACCGGACAAGTGTTTGTAAGTACAGCTTCAAAGCTCTTTGTTTCAGTTGATGGCGGTTCAACCTTTACGCAGGTTGCATCTGCTAACTTACCTACCAAAGTTGCAACTTTGAATGTCAGTCAGGCCGACCCCAATTACATGGTCATTTGCAACAAAATTAACGACTGGGGCGGCCCGATCTATTATTCAACCAATGGCGGCCATAATTGGACTATTGCTCAACGCAGTAACACCAGGGCATTTATGCCATACAACGACCGGCTTCAGAAATTTGCCTGGCACCCCACCGATAAAAACCGGGTTTGGGCGCTTGGCGGAGACTGGATTTCGAGCAGCAAAGACGGTGGAAAGAACTTTGCCTGGGATGCCAATGGGTACAACGGAATTTTAGTGGGAGGGTTTTTCAATTTTAACCTTGCAGACCCCAATCTTTTGCTTGTAGCTTCGCAGGATTATAACGGGGCATTTACCAAAGACAACGGCCAAACCTGGAAATACTGCAACGCCAGCAACCTGGGGTGGGGTGGTTTTACATACGGTGCTTATGCTGCCAGCGCCAATGTGTTGGTCACCCAGAATTCGCCTGGATGGGAACAGGATGGAAAACTCACCATCAGTAAAAATGGAGGCAGTACTTTCGTTAGCACAACGCTCACCTGTACCGGACTGGATGTGGGCTGCGGCGATCCGAAAGACCCGAATATCATTTATTTCAGTAATTATTACAGCAAAGATTTAGGGAACACATGGACCGGGATGCCAGACTGCAAGGGCGTTCTGATTGCCAACATTTACGGTGAAAAGGAAGTTTATGGAGCAAATGGGAACAGGGTGGTAAAATCGGTCAACAAGGGCGAAAACTGGACAACAGTTGTTACGCTGAATTACAACATAGCCGATATTGCCATTGATCATGTGCTTAACCGGCTTTATATCGTTACATCGGGCGACCGGCTGTTTCAGTACGATTCATCCGGCTTGAAAGAAATAACTTCCCTGATACCCAAAGACCAGTTCAATGCAGTTGCCATTCAATCGGTGGCAGTTGATCCGCAAGATCCCAAAGTGGTTTACTGTGCCGGGGCCAAAAATGTGTATAAAAGCGATGCAAGTGTCAAACGATCGGTTGATGCCGGAAAAACATGGGCAATTATTACCCCGAACAACCGGACCAACAATGGCATCGAAGCTGGAGATGGCGCCAACGAAGTATTTGCCATTCGGGTAAATCCGCTTACCCGAGAGCTATGGGCTGCCGGAAGTTGTTATGGAATCTGGAAAGAAGCCGGAGTGAAAGGCCTGGCCGTTTCAATCAGTGAACCAGCCAGCAACAGTACAGCAGTAACCGGTACTGATTTGGTCATCAAAGTGGTTGCTACGCCCGGGGAACAGGCAATTTCCAAAGTGGAGTTCTTCAACGGAACCGACAAGCTCGGCGAAACCAATAGCGCACCATACCAATTTACCTGGGCCAAAATTCCTCAGGGAATCCATCAGATTCAGGCTAAAGTCACTGACATCTCAGGCATGACCGGAATTTCGCCACCTATTACCATCAAGGTAAATGCGGCCTGGGGACCGATTGAATACTCCGAAAACTTTGACGACGATCTGGCTCAAAACTGGACAGCGGGAAGTGGAACCTGGATGGTTGAAAACAAACAACTTCACCACAGTTCGAACAATGGCATTGACCTGAATATTTATGATGCAACTACATTTTTCAACTTCAGCTTCACTGCCAAAATACAACCTGTATGGGACAACAATTATGGCGTGGTTTTCAATTACAGCGACAGCAAAAATTATTACCGCATTGAACTGGATGCCAAACCATTGACAGCAATCATCTATGAAGTCAAAGAAGGCGCTGAAAAAAAACTGGGCGAAACCACTTACACCGATGGCGGAGCTGGTGTTTATTCAACCATTAAGGTTACCAACGACGGAAGAAATACTTCGGTGGAGGTGAACGATAAAGTGATTTTTTCGAATATCGCCACCACAGTTTTTCCTTATGGCAAAATCGGTCTTTATGCCTGGTGGCAGCCTGTTTGGTACGACGAAATTCAGGTATCTGCCACAAGCAGTGAACCTCCGGTTGATTGGAATGCCTTGACAGAATGGGAAACTTCAGCAATGATGTTCCCGAATCCATTGTTGGATGGAAACCTGAGGGTTCAATTGGCCAAATCAGGGAAAAATATTCGGCTTGAAGTTTTCAATTTAGCCGGACATAAGATTTGGTCTGATCAGAATCCTGAGCCTGGTTCCTTTTCGGTTCCATCGGATGTCTTCCCTTGCAACGGATCCTATATCATCAGGCTAAGTTCTGAAAAGAATTTTTATCAAAGCAAAATTTTGAAATTAGGCAACAAAAAGTAGTTATCGAAAACAACAATGTTTAAAGAAACCCAACCATGAATAAACCTAAACCTCAAATCATCATCTTTCTGATTCTGTTAGCTTTTCCGGCAACCGCCATATTTGCCCAAAATACACCCATCAGCCTGAATCCTGAAAATCCGCACTACTTCAGTTATCAAGGCAAACCAACCATTCTGATTACTTCAGGAGAACACTATGGAGCCGTGATGAATCCTGATTTCGATTACAAAGTCTATCTGAAAACTCTTCAAAAAGATGGGCTCAATCTGACCCGCACCATGACAGGCGCCTATTTCGAACCTGCGGGCGCTTTCAACATCTCCAAAAACACATTGGGACCGGATAAGCAAAAATTTTTATGTCCGTGGATGCGGATTGGTTCGGAATTAAAATTTGACCTCACCCAATGGAACCCGGCCTATTTTACCCGCCTGAAAGACTTTGTTGCAGAGGCCCGGAAACGTGGTGTGATAGTCGAATTGTCGCTGTTCTGCCCGTTTTACGAAGAGATGCAATGGGAGCTCAGTCCTTTTAACATCAAAAATAATGTCAACGGGTTAGGTGCAATTCCCCGTACAGAGGTTTATACGCTCGATAAAAACAAAGGACTTTTACCTGTTCAGGAAAAAATGGTTCGCAAATTAGTTGAAGAACTGAAAAGCTTTCCGAACCTTATTTACGAAATTTGCAACGAACCCTATTTTGGCGGAATAACCCTCGAATGGCAGGAATATATTTCGAAAGTAATTACTGATGCCGAAATATCCTTCACCCACAAACACCTGATTTCGCAAAATATAGCCAATGGTTCGCAGAAAATTGAAAATCCAAACCCACTGGTATCCGTGTTCAACTTCCATTATGCTGCACCGCCAACCACTGTAGGCCTGAATTACGGACTGAATAAAGTGATCGGCGATAACGAAACCGGTTTCAAGGGGCAAAAAGATTCGACCTACCGCAAAGAGGCCTGGGAGTTGATTTTATCCGGAGGCGGATTGTTCAACAACCTCGATTATTCATTCACCACCGATAACGAAGACGGTACTTTTCAGTATCCTGCGGCACAACCCGGAGGTGGTAGTGTGGCTTTCCGGAAGCAATTGAGCTACCTGAAAAAATTTATAGATTCGTTCAACTTTATAGCCTTGAAACCTGTTACTACGGTCTATTCGGATGGATTACCAAAAAAATGCGAGGCTTTTATTCTTTCTGAAACGGCAAAACAATATGCCATTTATGTGATGGGCGGCAAACAAGTCAATCTTGAAATCAATATACCAAAAGGTGATTATTGGTTGGAGTGGATGAACCCGCTAAGCGGAAAGGTAGAAAAGAAAGGAAAGCTCAGTCATTCAGGAGGAAAGTTAAAGCTTGAATCACCCATATATCAGGAAGATATTGCCTTAAAAATGGTCAGGAAATAAATATTTAAATTCAATCAAAATGAACCTATATCTTCTAAAACGAATCCAGTTAACAGTTTTGATCCTCGTGATTGGTCTGGTCGCATTTTCTGCAGATAACAAAGGCCTTAAAGATGTTTTTCAGGGAAAATTTTACCTCGGAACAGCGCTAAATACCAGACAAATTACCGGAAAAGATTCGGCCTCAGTCCTGATTATCAAACAACATTTCAACTCCATTACTGCCGAAAACTGCATGAAAAGTGCACTGATTCATCCGGAGGAAGGGAAATTTAATTTTGCACTTCCCGATCAGTTTGTGGAATTCGGGCTACAAAACCAGATGTTTATGGTGGGCCATTGCCTGGTTTGGCACTCTCAGGCTCCCAAATGGTTTTTTGTTGACGGACGAGGTGACGATGTTTCGCGCGAAGTTTTGATCAACCGCATGAAAACACACATTGAAACAGTGGTTGGCCGCTACAAAGGCAAGGTGAAAGGCTGGGATGTGGTGAACGAAGCCTTTCTGGACGATGGCTCATGGCGCGAAAGCAAATTTTATAAGATTATCGGTCCGGAGTATGTAAAACTGGCTTTCCGGTTTGCCCGCGAAGCCGATCCGGATGCCGAATTATATTACAACGATTACAGCATGGCGCTCCCCGGAAGGCGCGACGGTGTAGTGAAGCTGGTGAAAGAACTTCAGAAAGATGGAATCCGCGTTGACGGAATCGGGATGCAAGGCCATTGCAGCATGGATTTTCCGAAGATCGAAGAATTTGAAAAAAGCATTCTTGCTTTTGCCAATCTGGGTGTTCAGGTACATATAACTGAAATGGATATTTCTGCCCTTCCAAACCCAAAAGACAAACAGGGGGCCGATGTTGATTCGCGGGTTGATTATGATGCTGAATTGAATCCTTATACCAATGGACTGCCCGAAGAGGTCGAAAAAGCCCATGCCAAACGCTATCAGGATTTTTTTGATTTATTCGTGAAACATCAGGATAAAATTGCACGGGTGACCTTATGGGGTGTTCACGACCGGCAGTCGTGGAAAAACAATTTTCCGGTTCCGGGGCGGACAGACTATCCGCTGCTTTTCGACCGCAACCTTCAACCTAAAAGTTTTGTGAAAAGCTGGCTTTCCCAAACTTCTTTTGAATAAATTAAACAGTCCTCCGGATGAAAAAAACAATCCTGATCATTGCGTTTTACCAGTTGCTCCAATTTGCCTATGCCCAAAATAAAGACAGTATATGGGTTATAAATAATTTTACCAAAATCGAGCGGCAAATACCGATGAGGGATGGAATACGCTTATTTACCTCGATTTATATTCCAAAAGATACATCCGAAAAACATCCTTTTTTGCTGACACGTACGCCTTATTCATGCCAACCTTACGGGGAGGATAAATTTGCTCCCTTCTGGAAATCTTATAAAATGAACTATTTAAAAGAAGGTTATATCCTGGTTGTGCAGGATGTGCGGGGCAAATGGATGAGCGAAGGTGAATTTGTAGATGTCAGGCCTTTCATTGCAAATAAAAAAAACAATCAGGAAACCGATGAGGCCAGCGACACATACGATACGGTTGATTGGCTACTTAAAAAAATACCTGACAACAATGGAAAGGCCGGCGTTTACGGAGTTTCCTATCCGGGGTTCTATTCCACCATGGCGGCTGCTTCCAATCACCCGGCCATTTTCGCGGTTAGCCCGCAGGCGCCGGTTACCAATTGGTTTATCGGAGATGATTTCCACCACAACGGCGCTTTCTTCCTGATGGATGGTTTTAGTTTCTATTCCCCATTGGACAGGGGATTTGGAATGCCTCGCCCCCAGCCGACAATGACCGGTCCAAAAACCGCAGGGTATCCGGTACATGATAATTATAAATTCTATCTCGAAACAGGACCTCTCGGCAACTTTGCAAAATTGACGGGCGACAGCATTATCTTCTGGAAAGATTTATATGATCATCCCAATTACGATGAATGGTGGAAGGCCCGTGATGCGAGGAACGCGACAAAAAATCTTTCTCCGGCCATCCTTTGGGTTGGCGGATTGTTTGACGCCGAAGATAACTGGGGAACCTGGAATTCATACCAGTCAGCAGAAATGAATAACCCGGGCAAAGATTTTAATAAAATCGTTATGGGGCCCTGGTCGCACGGTCAATGGGAGGGTAATGACGCTGCACACCTCGGAAATATCTGTTTTGGCAACAATACTGCAGCCTGGTACCAACAGAATGTTGAAATCCCTTTTTTCAATTTTTACCTGAAGGACAAAGGCAATATTTCACAAATAGCCGAAGCTACCATATTTGTTTCAGGCGAAAACTCATGGAGGAATTTTAAGCAATGGCCTCCTGCCGAAAAGGTGGACAAAAGTTTGTTTTTACTAGCCAATGGTGGGTTAGACTGGAAAAAGCCTGTTGCAAAAACAAGCTCCACCGAATATATCAGTGATCCGGCAAAGCCTGTTCCCTACGCGGAAGGGATCCATTTAATCAGAACGACTGAATACATGACCGATGACCAGCGCTTTGCCGAACGACGGACGGATGTGATCGCTTTTAAAACTGAAGTGTTAACCGAAGACCTTGTCGTTACGGGGGTAGTCAAAGCCAACCTGTTTGCCGCAATTTCGACAACCGATGCTGATTTTGTGGTCAAAGTGATTGATGTTTTCCCTGATCAATTTTCTTACGCCGATACTATATATTCTGACAACAGTTCTAAAAGAAGATATCCAATGGGCGCTTATGAGATGCTGGTGCATGGCGAAATCATGAGGGGACGGTACAGAAACAGTTTGGAGAAACCCGAACCATTTGTGCCGAACCAAATTGAATTGGTCAGTTTTAATATTGGCGACATTGCTCATACATTTAAAAAGGGGCATCGCATCATGGTACAGGTTCAAAGCAGTTGGTTTCCTTTGGTTGACCGCAATCCTCAAAAATTTGTCAACATTTATACTGCTTCCGAAAATGATTTTCAAAAAGCTAGGATCCATATTTATCACGATCAAAAGCACCCAAGCCATGTTATTTTGCCAGTTTTGAAAACCTTGAGCTCGGCTGAAAGTAAATAATTCGCAGCAATAATTCGACTGAAATCACATTTTAAGTGCCAATAGTGTGATTCTGAGCAATATGAAAGATTGTTGAACTTCGATTTTATCTTAATGATTTTGAATACTTTTGTTGTAAATTATTCTTTTCGGAGTGGCCTCAAATCTGATTTTCAAAATAAACGTAAATAAAAACCTAAAAACACCATGACCAAAAATCTATTCTTTTGCTTCTTTATTGCCCTGAGTTTGTTGGCCTGTAATCCAGCCTCAAAGCAACCAACCATAACACAAGCCACCTTTATCAAAATTGATGGCCAAAACCTGATCGCCCCCAATGGTGAAAAGTTTTTCATTCAGGGAATTAATCTTGGCAACTGGTTAAATCCTGAAGGTTATATGTTCAGCTTTCAACGGACAAGCTCAGTTCGGTTGATTGATGAGGCTTTTTGCGAAATGGTTGGTCCTGATTTTACCAACCTTTTCTGGAAACAGTTTAAAGATAATTACATTACCCGCGACGACATCCGCTACATACGTAATACCGGGATGAATACCATTCGAATCCCATTTCATTACAAATTATTTACTAATGAAGATTACATGGGATTGTCAGTCAATCAGGACGGATTTCAGCGGATAGACAGTTTGGTTAGCTGGTGCCGCGAATCGGAGATTTACCTGATTCTGGACATGCACGATGCACCTGGCGGGCAAACTGGCGACAACATTGACGACAGTTTCGGCTACCCATGGCTGATGACCAGCGAGGAAAGCCAGAGCAAGTTCGTGGCTATCTGGAAAAAGATTGCAGAACATTACCAAAATGAACCGGTAGTTCTGGGATATGATTTGCTGAACGAACCCATTGCCACTTATTTTGGCGATGAAAAGGAAAAACTGAACGCCGCCCTCGAACCCGTCTATAAAAAGGCTGTTGCAGCCATTCGCGAAGTGGACCAGAATCACATCGTTATACTGGGAGGCGCACAGTGGAACAGCAATTTTAAGGTTTTCAAAGACTCGAAGTTTGATGATAAACTGATATATACCTGTCACCGGTATTGGTGCGACACGCTTCAGGCCAATATTCAGGATTTTGTCAGTTTCCGCGACTCGGTCAATTTACCTATATTTATGGGAGAAACAGGCGAGAATACCGACCAGTGGATCGGAGCCTGGACCCGGCTGATGGAACGCAACAACATCGGCTGGACCTACTGGCCATATAAAAAGATGGGAAGCCCCAGTTCGGTGATGAACATTGCCCAACCCGAAAACTGGGATAAAATCGTTGAATTCACCGAAGCGCCGCGCAACAATTTTGATGAAATACGCAAAGCACGCCCTGATCAGGAACAGGTAAAAAAGGCCATGCTTCAAATGATCGAAAACTGCAAATTCAGCAATTGCATAGTGAATGAAAACTATGTGAGGGCAATGGGAATGAAGCCGTGATTGAAATTTACCAATTTCCCAACTCCTTTTCAAATTTAGCCTTTTTTGCATCAACCGATCCGGGAACCAGCAAGACCTGAATCGTTTGTTTTTGGTTCGGTTCCAGTTGAAATTCGAAACCTACCAGCGTTTTTCCCGGATTCGGGGCATCGTACCTGGTTGTTGGTTCGGTTGACCAGGTTTTCATCATAACCACAGCCGGAGAATTAACCTGTAAAACCAGTGAATGGCCTTCTTTTAAAAAGGTAATGCTGTTTTTTCCCAATTCAGGAACAGCCGAAGTCAGCATGGTCCAGCGAACAGTGGTTGGTTGATCCGGTGCAATCAGTTCGTCCCTGATCACAACAAATTTTTGGTCAACAATAGCAACGCCGCGTTTGGCTGATGCCAGTTGGGTTTCATAAACTGATGAAATATCGGAAATAGCGTACATAAAATCAGGTTTGTCAGAGAATTGATCAATTTTGGCGTATCCTTTTACCTGCTGAAGCTGGTCGTTGATGGTAAGCGTGTTGTGTGCCCTGTTGTTTATCCTGAAAATGCTCCAGCGTTGCGCATCCTGGGTGCGACCAAAAACCTGAATGCCTTTTGATTCGAGCGATTCGTAATCCTGCATGCCAAAATCGGTGGCCCAGCGGGTTCCTTCAGATTCCATGATGAAAGAACCAATATCCATGTGTCCATGATTGACTGAAGCCGATCCTGCTTTGAACCCGAGGTATATGGCATTTGGGTCGGTCCACGAAGTTCGCATCATACAAACCGGGTTCGCGCCCTGACCTTTCCATGCTTTATAGCCGGGTTTCGATATTTTTTCCAGAGGAAGATCTTTTCCCCAGATCATTATGGCGGGGAA